>VOFK01000260.1_pt1 | contig 142127 bp, 152 predicted proteins | sample 5384121 | NCBI WGS metagenome assembly VOFK01 (sample SAMN12384730, study PRJNA508395) | human gut metagenome | isolation source: healthy gut J | host: Homo sapiens
ACTTTTTAGAAGGATTAAGTGGTAAATATTTAGAAAATATTGAAGAATATAAATTTAAATGTTATAGCTATCCATCATGTAAATTTTTTAGTAATGAATTGACTATAGATGAAAAAAAATATATATTATGCAAAAGATATGGGCTAATAAATCAATAATATGGCTTGAAAAAATTTTTAAAAAAAAATAAGTATAGAATTTGAAAATTTTACATTTGATTTTGAAAAATTCTTATTAAAAATTAAAGCAATTGCTATTGAGATAATAGGCAATGATAGAAAAAATTGTGAATACAAACTAATAAAAGGAATTAATGATAATTAATAATAAAAACAGTAGATAATAATTTCTTTAGAATTAATAGAAAAGTAAGAGATAATATTCATTATAATAAAATAAATCCAATAAATAAGGATGAAATTATAATATTAAGAGAATATCAAGATATATATTTAAAAAAAAATTTGATAAGCATATTTGATTCTAATATCAATGTCAAATTTGATTTTAGATATAAATTTGCATTAGCTTTTAGCTAAATTGGAATATTGGAGTAGAAATGAAGGAAATAGAAAAAGTATAATTATGATTTAGTAAAAAAAGATATTGAAAATCTTTTACATAATTTATAAGGATCTCTTAAAAGAGAAAAATGCGATATTCTTATAATGGGATGGTTTCAATATCTTATATTAATATGTATAGAAGCACTGAATTACGCAAAAATTAAATAAAACATTAAAATAAAAAAAGATAATAGAAAATTGTAGAGCAAGGATGAAACCACTAAAAAATAGATTATAACTTAATGTATCAAAAATGAAAAAATTAAACTCAGACAAAATGATAGAATATAAAGAATATGTAGAAAGGCATAAGAATACTAGTTAGTAATTTATCGGTTAATTCATGATCCACGCAGGCCTTGACTATAGGCACCGCTCGGCCGCGGATAGGCAAGGCCGATGTCCTCGCTCGCCGAGCACAGGGATCCGGCGGCATGCCGACGAGGTCGCCTCGCCTCGAGCAGCCGCGCAAGAGTAGTGCAGCGCCGTCGGTTCGCGTCCGAGCCGCGCAGCGGACGCCTTCATCAGCGCCGACAGCGCGCGTCATAGTGCTCGTCGCCGTCGCGGTCATAGCGCATCGCGCTGCGCTGGTGACGGTTTTCGCATCGTCGAGGCTTTTTTTGCGACAAGCTTATCGCCGTCCGTTCGGGCTGCCGAAAACAGCAGCTCGACCGCGTTGAGCGCCTTTGCGCACGTCGCCGCCGCAGGACCGGCTTATCCGCTGCAACGACGCCCGGCTCAAGCCCGGCGTTTTTGCCCTCGCGCTCGGCGAGGATGGAAAACGCGCGCATAACGGCAGGCTCGGCCTCTTTTCGGCGTGACGGGCTTGAACTCGAACACCGTCGAGCGGCTGAGGATAGCGCCGAACACGCAGAAATACGGGTTTTCCGTCGTCGAGGCGATGAGCGTGATGCGCCCGTCCTCGATAAACTCCAGCAGCGATTGCTGCTGCTTTTTATTGAAATACTGGATCTCGTCAAGATACAGCAGCACGCCGCCGGGAGTCAGCAGCGTGTCAAGCTCGGCGATGATCTCTTTTATGTCGGCAAGCCCGGCGGTCGTTGCGTTCAGCTTGCGCAGGGTGCGGTTGGTTTTTTCCGCGATGATGCGCGCAACGGTGGTCTTGCCCGTGCCCGAGGGGCCGTAGAAGATCATGTTCGGGATGCTGCCGCTTTCAACGATGCGGCGCAGCAGGCCGCGTTGGCCGAGGATGTGCTTTTGGCCGACAACATCGTCAAGGCTGTGGGGGCGTATTTCGTCTGCAAGGGGTTTGTACATGTGCTGTACCTCCGAAAAAACCGTTCGCACCGCAAATGCGATAGCGCCGCGGACAGGGTTGTGGTAAAATAGGTGCGAGGTGATATGTATGCGCACAAAAGCTCAGGTTCTGGAGATAGTCCGCCGATTGAGGAGGCCTATCCTCTGGCCGAATGTACGCTTGATTATAAAAAGGATTATGAGCTGCTGTTTTCCGTGCGGCTTGCCGCGCAGTGCACCGACGCGCGCGTAAACGAGATAACGCCGGCGCTGTTTGCGCGCTTTTCTACGCTGCAAAGCTTTGCCGAGGCTGACGTTGCGGAGGTCGAGGAGTATGTCCGATCCTGCGGCTTTTTACCGCGCCAAGGCTCGCGACATCGTCGGCGCGGCAGCAGATGATCCTGCGCGATTTCGGCGGCCGCGTGCCGGACAATATGGACGATCTCCTCGCTCCCCGGCGTAGGGCGCAAAAGCGCCAATCTCATTCTCGGCGACGTTTATCACGCCCCCGGCTCGACCGTTGTGGACACGCACTGCATCCGCATTTCAAACCGCCTGGGTCTGGTCGATGACCTCAAGGACCCCGTGAAGATCGAGGCCGAGCTGCGCAGGTGCCTGCCGCCGGAGAAAAGCTCCGACTTCTGCCACCGCATCGTGCTGCACGGCCGCGCCGTCTGCACCGCGCGCAGGCCCGACTGCGCAGGCTGCACCCTGCGCTCGGTGTGCCAATTTGCCGAGCAGCAGGTGTAATACATAATTATACCCAATATCCCACCCCAACGCAACTTTTTTAGAGGCGATTTGGCGCAGTCACGGATACGGTGATTTCCGGTAGCCCGGTTCGGGACATTGGTGGAAACCGTAACTGCTACGCAACCCAGTAGTGCGTTTGCTGAGTTTTGCGGTTGCCCGGTTCGGGACTGCGTAGGAAACCGCGTTTGCCTCGCGTAACACAAAGTGCTGCTGCTGAATTTTGTGGCGCACACCTGTAGGGAACGGATTCATCCGTTCCGTTTGCTATGGTTTCGTCGGCACCCACCGGTCGGGCAACCGTAATATGCGTATCGGCACAATGTGAATGCGCCTCTAAAATGCCTTCCCCTTGCGGAGCTTGAGGGGAAGGTGTCACCTTGGTGACGGATGAGGTGTTATTTAAATCATTTGCCGTCAAGGCAAACACATTTTTTTAGAGGCGCTTTTTTAGTAGCGCCTTTACGCCGGTACCGATACGGTTTTTGCGGTTGCCCGACCGGGAGCAGCTGACAAAACCGGTATATGCGGAACGGATGAATCCGTTCCCTACGACTATATGTTTTTGTGCAGACCTAACTTCAGCAAACGGAACAGGCAAGCCCGTTCCCTACAAGGTGCGGCGCAAAACGCAGCAGCGCACTTGTGTTACGCGAGGCAACCATGGTTTCTGCCAATGTCCCGAACCGGGCTGCCGCAAAGCTCAGCAACGCACCTGTGTTACGCGAAATGTCATGGTTTCTGCCAATGCCTCGAACCGGGCTACCAGAGATAACCGTATCGGTAGGTGCGCCAATTCGCCTCTAAAAATGTGACGGAATGTAAGGAGCGGAGAGTGAAATGTAAGCAAAATCGATGGTTTCCGGGCAAAAAAGCGCGGTAGAATAAGCGTGTAAATACGATGGAGGTAAAAACGATGAGCATTTTAACTGTTGAAAATCTCAGAAAAGTATACAGCACGCGCTTTGGGGGAAACCAGGTCGCGAGGCGCTTAAAAACGTAAACTTCAGCGTCGATGAGGGGCGAGTACGTCGCCATAATGGGCGAGTCCGGCTCGGGCAAAACGACGCTTTTGAATCTTCTTGCGGCGCTGGACAAGCCGACCGGCGGCACGGTCGTGCTCGACGGCAAGGAGCTTGGCAGGATAAAGGAGAGCGACGTTGCGACCTTCCGGCGCGACAATCTCGGCTTTGTGTTTCAGGAGTTTAACCTGCTGGACACGTTCACGATACAGGACAACATCCTGCTGCCGCTGGTGCTGGCCGGGAAGAGCTACGACGAGATGACCTCGCGCCTGCTGCCGATAGCGAAGGACCTGGGCCTGACTCCGCTGCTGAAGAAGTATCCCTATGAGGTCTCCGGCGGCCAGAAGCAGCGCGCGGCGGTCGCGAGGGCACTCATAACAAATCCGCGCATCATCCTTGCCGACGAGCCGACGGGCGCGCTCGACTCAAGAGCACCGACGAGCTGCTCGGCCTGTTCGAGCAGATAAACAAAAAGGGTCAGACCATCCTCATGGTCACGCACTCTGTGAAGGCCGCCTCGCGCGCGCAGCGCATATTGTTCATAAAAGACGGCGAGGTGTTCCACCAGATCTACCGCGGCGAAAGCAGCGATCAGCAGCTTTACCAGAAGATCTCCGACACGCTGACCATTCTTGCATCGGGCGGTGAAGTGAAATGAAGCTCGGTTTCTATCCCCGACTGGCGTGGAGCGGCATGAAAAATAACCGCCGCCTGTTCGTTCCGTATATCCTCGCCGCGGCCGGAACGGCGGCCGTGTTCTACATCATGTTCTATCTCGCGTCGGGCGACCTTTTGGACGGTATGCGCGGAGGTACGGCGGCACAGTCGACGCTGTCGTTCGGCGTATTCGTCATCGTCGCGTTCGCGCTGCTGTTCCTGTTTTACTGCAACAGCTTCCTCGTGCGCCGCAGATACAAGGAGTTCGGCCTTTACAGCATCTTGGGCATGAACAAGCACAACATCTCGCGCATCCTCGCGTGGGAGACACTGCTGACTGCGCTGCTGTCGCTTATCGGCGGCATATTTATCGGAGCGCTGCTTTCAAAGCTCGCGGAAATGATATTTCTGCACATGCTCGGCGGCACGGCGGATTATTCGCTGCACATATCGCTTCCCGCCATCAAATACATGCTCCTGTACTTCGGCGGCATTTTCGCGCTGATCTACATCAGCAGCCTCATCAAGCTGCACCGCAGCACGGCGGTCGAGCTCGTGCACAGCGAAAGCTACGGCGAAAAGCCCGTGAAGGCAAATCCCGTGCTTGGCATAGCAGGCGTTATCCTGCTCTCCGCGGCCTACATCCTTGCCGTCAGCATAAAGGAGCCCCTGCAGGCGCTCACGATTTTCTTCATCGCCGTCATCATGGTCATCGTCGGCACTTATCTCGTTTTCATATCGGGCAGCGTCCTGCTGTGCAAAATTCTTCAGAAAAACAAGCGCTATTACTACACGCCCCGGCACTTCGTCTCCGTTTCCTCGATGACCTACCGCATGAAGCGCAACGGCGCGGGGCTTGCGTCGATCTGCATCCTCGCAACGATGGTGCTGGTCACGATATCCTCCACCTGCTGCCTGTACTTCGGCATGGTCGACTCCGTCAACGCACGCTATCCGCGTGATATCAACGTTACCTTCGGTTATGACGCAAGCACATCCCTGACAGAGGAAAAGGCTGATGCTCTGCGCGATAAGCTCGTCGCCGCTCTCGGAGATACAGAGCGGAAAAACATCCTCGATTTCCGGCAGCTTAGCATGTCCGGAGTCTTTGAAAACGGTGTTTTCGACATTTCCGAGCGCTTTTCCGGCAGCAGCGACATAATCGATTACGGCAAGATCACAAACCTGCGCATAGTTTCGCTGTCCGACTACAACAGGATAAGCGGAAAAAGCGAAACGCTTGCCGAGAACGAGGTGCTCCTGCACGCACTGCGGACGGATTACGGTCTCAAAACCATATCCCTCGGGAGCGTAGAGACCTTCACCGTGAAAAAGACTCTTGACACCATGCCCCTTGCCGACGGCAGCGGCGCTGAAATAAGCCCCACGATAACGCTTGTCGTTTCCGATTTTGACAAGACCGTCGAGCGGCTTGTTGACGGCGCGGGAGAATACGTTGTCCGCTTAAAATGGATCTGCGACTTTGACTGCTCGGATGAGCTTGAGGATCAGGACAAGGTCTGCAATATGATTGCCGCGGCCTCGGAAAACGGCAAATTTTCCGACAAGGACGGCAGCAGCGGCTGGCAGTACCTGTCCTACGAATCGCGGGCTGCCGAGTACGCCGACTTTGCCGCAGTCTATGGCGGTCTGTTCTTCCTCGGAGTTACACTCAGCCTCGTGTTCATCTGCGCGGCTGTGCTCATCATCTACTATAAGCAGCTTTCCGAGGGCTATGAGGATGCGCAGAGGTTCGAGATCATGCAGAAGGTCGGCATGACAAAGCAGGAGATCCGCCGCAGCATAAATTCGCAGCTTCTGACGGTGTTCTTCCTGCCGCTTATCTTCGCCGGACTGCACCTGGCGTTTGCCTTCCCGTTTATACGCAAGATACTGTACATGTTCTCGTTCTACAACACGAGCTTCCTCGTCTGGACGACGGTGATAAGCTTCTTCGTTTTCGCCGTGCTGTACGCGCTTGTGTATAAGAAAACCTCGAACACGTATTATAAGATAGTAAGCTGACAGGCGATATTAATCAAATATACCGAACGCCGGTGGGGAATATCCCACCGGCATTTTGCGTTTAAGCGCCAAATTCGCTTGCTTTTTGGGCGCCAATAGGCTATTATTTAAAATGTAATTCCAAATTCGAGGCGGAAATTTGGGGTTACGGCTCGAAAAATGCAGTAATTTGTCGAATTTTGAGGATAAGTTTTGCTTATGGAATACAAAACGCTTGAAAAAATATATTATTCTTCCCCGAATGACTATGAAAAGATATATCTTGAGCGCTATAACGGCGACTATACGCACAGGCTGCACTTTGACATAGGCGGCAACAAGGCTTTTTTCATAGTCACGCCGGATATCCAGAAGAAAATGCTCAGCATCCAGCGCATGGACAAGACCGTCTCGCGGCTGTGTGCGCAGCTTCCCGGAAAGGCCATCGAGCAGTTTACAAAGCGCTGCCTTATCGACGAGCTTGTTCTGACGAACAGTATTGAGGGCGTCAGCAGCACGCGGCGCGAGATGTACGAAGTGCTTGAGGGCATGGGCAGGGGCGAGGCGAAAAAGCGCTTCACCGGACTTACGCAGAAATATATCATGCTCCAGCGCGGCGAGGGCATAAGGCTTGAGACCTGCGAGGATATCCGGAAGATATACGATGAGCTGGTCCTGCCCGAGGTCACGGACGAGGATCCGAAAAACGCGCCCGACGGCGTGCTTTTCAGGAAGGACTCGGTCAGCGTATGCTCCGGCGCGCAAAAGGAGATCCACCGCGGCCTGTACCCCGAGCGCAAGATCATCTCGGCGATGGAGTCTGCGCTGGAATACTTAAACGACGAGAGCGAGGAGCTTCTGCTGCGCACGGCAGTGTTTCACTATTTACTCGGCTATATCCACCCGTTTTACGACGGAAACGGCAGGCTCAACCGATTTATCAGCAGCTGTATGATGGCCAAGGAGCTTGAGCCGGTGTCGGGCTATCGCCTGTCGTACACGATAAAGGAAAATCTCGGAGACTACAACAATGCGTTTAAGGTCTGCAACCGGCCGCAGAACAAGGGCGATCTTACGCCGTTTGTCGAGATGTTCATATCGGTCATAGAAAAATCGATGTCCGCGCTGCGCGACGCGCTCGAAAAGCGCTCGGCGCTTTTGACGCATTATTCGCTGAATATCGGGTCGCTGCCCGATGCCGACAGCGAGATCATATACGAGCTTTACAGCGTGCTTATTCAGGCGCGGCTGTTTTCCGAAAACGGTGTTTCAATGGGCGAGCTGTGCGCACACTTGAACAGGAGCGGCGAGACCGTGCGCAAAAAGCTTGCCGTTGTGAAAAACTCCGGGCTATTGATAACCAAAACCGTCAAGCGCGAAAAATTCTACGGCATCGACCTTGAGCTTATAGATAATTTCATTGCGTACAACGCGCGGCAAGCGCAAGAGTGATGCAAAAGCAATGCCCCGGCTTCGGATGAAGCCGGGGCGTTTTGCGCATTCAGTTCAGTTTTGCGCGTCTTTTTCGCTTTTGGGCATAAGCCTGCCGAGCCAGAGCACGAGCGCGCCGATGACAACGGCGAGAATGCACTGGACAGGGCTGAACGCGGCCTTTATCGCCGCAATGCCGAGAAGCCAGAGTATTAAAAGCACCGCGCCTGCCGCAAGGCACACGGCGCCGATGACGAACACTATTTTTCCCTTGTTTTCTTTTATCTTTTCCGGCATGATGCTGCCTCCTTGTCGATTGTACAGCAGAGTATACCACATTTTTCGCGGCGCTTCAACATCCGCTTGCGCCGCTGCCTGTGCGCGGCTATAATATATCCGACATATCTGACAAAAGGAGACGTTTAAATGTATAATTTCGACGAGATAATAGACAGACGCGGCACGAACGCCCTGTTCGTCGGAAACGCCGATGGATATATTCGCCTGAATCTCGCCATGCCGCGCTCGATCATAAAGACCGGGCTTGAGCGCATGCGCGACTCGATAAGGGCGCACAGGGGGTAAAATGCAGGCAGCTTCATGGTGCAGGGCGAATGCGATGCTGCTGATCTCGCTGTTGCTTGCCGCGGTCACGGCGTTTTTCGTGCCGCCGGATGCGCAGTATCTGGGGTACTACGATCTGAAAACGCTCGCGTGCCTGTTCAGCGTGCTGGCCGTCGTCGCCGCCCTGCGTGACCTCAATATTTTCGCTGCGCTGTCGCAGCGGCTCGTGCGCACCTTCGGCACGGTGCGCAGCGTTGCGGCGATGCTTATAATAATCACCATGCTCGGTTCAATGCTGCTTACCAACGACACGGCACTGCTTACCTTCCTGCCGCTGAGCTGGTTCGTCATGCACTCGACAGGGCAGGATAAGCACATTCCGCTGCTGTTTGTTCTGCAAAACTGTGCGGCGAACCTCTGCGGCATGCTCACGCCCTTCGGAAATCCGCAGAATCTCTATCTCTTCAGCTATTACAATATCCCGACGAGCGAGTTTCTGTCGATCATGCTGCCGCCCTTTGCGATGTCAACGGTGCTTATACTGCTCTGCTGCTTTGCGTTTCCTCGCACGCGGCTTAGCGTGCCGGACGCCGCCGTCAGCGTAAACGGACGCCGCGCCGCAGTCTATGGGCTGCTGTTTGCCCTCGCCGTTGCGATGGTGCTGCGCGCCGTGCCCTACGCCGTGGGGCTTGTCGTCATTGCGGCGGCGCTGCTCGCGCTCGATCGCCATGCGCTTAAAACGGTGGACTGGGGGCTGCTTGCGACCTTTGCCGCGTTCTTCACCTTTTCCGGCAATCTTTCGCGCATGGAGGCTGTCCACGCGCTGTTTGCACGGCTGCTTTCGCACGGAGCGATGCTCGTATCCGCGCTGACCAGCCAGGTGATAAGCAATGTTCCGGCGGCGATACTCCTCAGCCGCTTCACCGACGACTATCGAGGCCTGCTCGTCGGCGTGAACATCGGCGGAGCGGGCACGCTCGTCGCGTCCCTCGCAAGCCTCATCACATTCCGCGAATACACCCGCCATGCGCCCGGGAACTCCGGCCGCTTCCTCGCCCTGTTCTCCGCCGTCAGCTTCGCCTTCCTCGCCGTTCTTTTAATAGCGAATTGAGGCAGCTACGGATACATATATTGCAGTGGCCCGGTTCGAGACATTTGAATAAACCGCGACTGCTACGCAACCCGGTAGTGCGCTGCTGAATTTTAGGATGCACCCCATTGGCTCACCTTTCAAGGGGAGCAGGCGGCTTTGCCGCCGAGGGGTTGAATTAAAGCCTATTAACTATCAGCCATTAGCTCTCGGCTGCGGCGAAGCCGCACGGTTTCGTCGGCAGTCCCGAACCGGGCTACCGGAAATAACCGTATCCGTAGGTGCAGTAAAGCGCCTCTAAAATAATTTGGAATAATTAACGCGCTGTTCATATATTGTTCACAATTTAACCGGTGAGTTGTGTATAATATGTAAACAGGAGTAACATATTCGGCGGTTTGGCCAAGTTTTTTAAATATCATTTGGCCAGACCGCTTTTTTTAGGCAAATTTACTAAAAAGAAAGTTAAATATTTTTCAAAAACTTTGTCATTTCTTCTTTACTATTTTGACATTGTGTGTTACACTGACAAAAGTCAAACAAAATTGGGAGATTTGTATTAGCTTTTAACTTTTCCAGCGTGTCAAAAAAGTCTGTGACTTTTTTGCACGCTTCAAAAAACGCCACATTTTTTGTGAAAACAAGTTTTAACGAAAAATCTCGCTGCGCTCGTCAAAAAGCCTGATAAATCAGGCGTTTTTGATGGCTATTAATCTAATTGCGAGTGGGGCCTTTGCCCCCTCGTGCTCCCCTGCTGCTCTATTACTTTTCATTTGCAGCATAGTTTTTCGACAGTCTGTAATTTTTTATTTAAGTCATTAAGTAATATTTTATACATAATTAGGGAGGAATAAAATGAAACGAGTATTACTTATGGTCTTCAGCATCATCCTTATCCTCGCGTGCATATTCGGCCTGTTCGCCTGCGTCGCCGGCGTTCGTGACGTGCTGAATATCAACGACTATAAGAATGCTGACGCCGCCTTCGCAAGAGAGAATCTTGAAACGGCGCGGGCAGGCATTGCCCAGCTCAAAGAGAACGAAGAGACCTACCTGACCGGTGTCGGAACCTACACCGACGGTCTCAGCCAGTACTCAAAGGGTCTGAGCGACTATGCCGCAGGCAAGGCTACCCTCGCAGCAGGCGAGAAAACTCTTGCAGAGGGCTATGCAGCCTATGAAGCAGGCAAGAAGAAGCTCGCAGAGGGCCAGGCTACTATCGACGCCAACACTCAAGCTTATAACGAAGGCAAGGAAAAGCTCGCGAAGATCGAGCCGCTGCTGCCCTATCTCAACCAGTACGTCCAGTTCCGCGACGGCACCATCGCAAAGCTGCCCGGCTTTGACAGCGCGCAGGTGTGGTTTGTTTCCGTTGTCCGTCCCATCGCGTCCAAGATGGGTCTGAACATTCCCGCAGATGTAACAGACTTCCCGGCATACATCAACCAGATGGTCGCCGACGGCAAGGCTCAGCTCAAAGCCTATGAAGACGGCCTTGCGGAGCTCGAAGCCGGCAAGAAGCAGCTTGCAGAGGCCGAGAAGCAGCTCGCAGAAGGCGAGGCAAAGCTCGCGGCAGGCCGTCAGGATCTCGCAGCAGGCGCAAACAAGCTTGCTACGGCAAAGGGTCAGCTTGAAGACGGCAAGGCTCAGCTTTCCGTTTTCGAGCAGGGCGAGATCACCCTGGCAGAGGGCGCAAGATCACTTTTTGAAGGCATGCAGCCCTGCTTCAGCTTCTACGGCGGCGAAAGCAGACCGTTAAGTCCCTGCCTGAGTATCTGGCAATCGAGTTCGGCCTCGAGATCCCCGACAACCTCATCGTCAAGGAAGACGGCCGCGCACATGTAAACGAAGAGGCTTACGAGGCGTTCGGCGAGTACGTCATCTCCAACATGTATAAAGTAGACGAGAACGGCGCAGTCGTTGAGAAGAACGGCTACCCGATGCTCGACCTTAAAAAGTGCGAGATTCTCTGCGACAAGGCAGAGCAGTACCTGCAGGATCAGGAAGCCGACATCAAGAGCGAGGTTTATGTCCGTATCGGCATGTACGTTGCTCTGGCAGTTGCAGCCGTCCTCGGCATCATCGCCGGTATCTTCGGCATCGTTGCGGCAGTCAACGGCAGCAAGCGCACCGGCAAGACCCTGAGCCTGATCGCAGCCATCATGGCAGTTGCAGTCCTCGTCACCGGACTTGTCACCAAGTTCCACGATTATGTTTACACCATCCGTGTTGACTCGGCAGGCAACTATGTCGGCGAGACCGCGGCAAAGCTCGATTTCGTTCCCGTTCAGGAATACACCGGCTCGCTCCATCTGACCGCTATCTGCGTCCTGGCAGGAGCCGCGATCCTCGGCGTGATCTTCGCGTTCATCGCAAGCAAGGCAGCCAAGGATAAGGAAGCAGCCCTCGCAGCCGCAGCTGCAGAGGATAACGACGAAGACGTCGGCTACACTCCGGAAGCCTACGCCGCAGCTTACGCAGCAGCAGAAGCAGCCATAGCCGCTGCCGCTGCCGAAAAAGCAGCCGCCGCTCAGGCAGCAGACGAAACCGTCATCGAGGCAGAGCAGCCTGCTCCCGAAGCATCCGACGATGAGACCGTCAAGGAGTGATTTTTAGAGGCGAATTTTTAGAGGCGAATTTAGGCTGTACCGATACGGTTATGTTAGCGCCCGGTTCGGGAATGGTGAAAACCATAGTGTTTCGCGTAACGCAGGTGCGGTAATAAATTCCGCGCGCCCTATTAAAAACCTCAGCAAAAAATATAACTGCATCGTACTTTGTTGTAGTACGATGCAGTTTTTTAATTACGAATTACCGCCCCTGAGGATACGGTTTTTGCGTGAACCCGGTATCGAGTGTGCCGGCAAAACCGTGATTGCCTCGCGTAACGCAAGTGCGGCGCTGAATTTAGAGGTGCACTACCGTAGCTCGGCTGTTTTACGGTTTTGTCTGTAGATTCCGGTCGTGCTGACGCAAGAAATGTATCGGTATCAGCGTAAAAACGCAATTAAAAAGTGCAGCCAAAGGCTGCACACTATAATTATTCAATATTAATTATTCATCATTCATTATTCATTGGGGCGGTCACAGACCGCCCTTTTTTGCCTTCCTCTGCACCCTTGTAGGGAACGGATTTATCCGTTCCGCGTGTTGCATCTACCGACGCAGTTAATACAACGGTACGCAGCCAAGGTTTTGCCCTTGCCTTCCCCTGCGTAGCTTGAGGGGAAGGTGTCGCTTGCGACGGATGAGGTGTTATTAAATCTGCGGCGTTAGCCGCTACATTTTTGAACCGGGCGAGCAATGCTCTCCCCTACGGCTATAGATTTCAGTTCCGACTAAACCGCAACAAACGGAACGGGCAAGCCCGTTCCCTACAAGGGTGCTGTGCAAACTTTATCAGCGCACTTGCGTTACGCGAGGCAGCTACGGTTTATTCCAATGTTCCGAACCGGGACACCGGAAAAAACCGTATCCGTAGGTGCTTCAATTCGCCTCCGGAGAATCCGCCTCCGCAGAATCTTCCTTATCGGTTGGTGCAATGGAGATCACCTTCGCGTCGCCGGTCAGGCGCATGACGCGCACGCCCTGGGTGCTGCGCGACAGCAGGCTTATGCTGCCGACGTCCATGCGGATTATCGTGCCGTCGTCGGAGATGACGAGCAGATCCTCGTCGCCGGTGACGATAACGACGTCTGCGACGGGGCCGGTCTTATCGGTGACGTTGTAGTTTTTAAGTCCCATGCCGCCGCGGTTCTGCACGCTGTATTCGCCGACGTCGGTGCGCTTGCCGTAGCCGTTTTCGGTTATGCTCAGTATCGCCGCGCCCTCGGCCGCGATACCCGCGCCGACGACATAGTCGCCCTCGCGCAGGCGGATGCCGCGCACGCCGACCGCATCGCGTCCCATTGCGCGCGCGTCGGTCTCGGCAAAGCAGATGGCCATGCCGTCATGCGTTGCAAGCAGGATCTTATCCTCGCCGGTGGTCTGCAAAACGCTTATCAGCTCGTCGCCCTCATCCAGCGACAAGGCGCGGATGCCGTTCGAGCGTATGTTCTTGAACGCCGACTGCGCGGTGCGCTTGACAGTGCCGTTGCGCGTGACGAACACGAGGTAGTTGTCCTCGGTCACGCCGCGGCCTGCGATCATGGCGCTGACCTTCTCGCCGGGGTCGGTGGGGATGATATTGACAATGTTCTGGCCGCGCGCCGAGCGTCCGGCCTCGGGGATGCGGTAGCCCTTGCGGACATACACCTTGCCGAGATTCGTGAAGAACAGGATGCTGTCGTGCGTGGAGGCGGTGAACACCGTTTCGACATAGTCCTCCTCGCGCGTGGCCATGGCCTTGACGCCCTTGCCGCCGCGGCCCTGTGCGCGGTACTCGACCGTCGGCAGGCGCTTGATATAGCCGTTGTGCGTGAGGGTGTAGACGCAGTCCTCCTCCTCGATGAGGTCCTCTATGTCTATCTCGTCCTCGACGTCCTGGATCTCGGTCTTGCGCTCGTCGCCGTACTTTTCGCGGATCTCGATCAGCTCGTCCTTGAGCACGCCCTTGATCTTTTCGGGGTCGGCGAGCAGCTCCTTGAAGTAGGCAATGCGCTCCTCAAGCTCGCGGTACTCGTTCTCCAGCTTCTCGCGGTCGAGACCCTGGAGCGATTTCAGGCGCATGTCCAGTATCGCCTGCGCCTGCACGTCGGACAGGCCGAAACGCTCCATCAGGTTCTGCTTTGCGTTGTCGTAGCTGTTGCGGATGATGTGGATGACCTCGTCGATGTTATCCTGCGCGATGAGCAGACCCTCCAGCAGGTGGGCGCGCTCCTCGGCCTTTTTGAGGTCGTATTTCGTTCTGCGCACGATCAGCTCTTCCTGGAAGGTGAGGTACTCGTCGATGATGTGGCGCAGGTTGAGTATCTTCGGCTGGGTCTGGTTGTTTACCAGCGCCAGCATGTTTATCGAAAAGCTCGTCTGCATCTGGGTCTGCGTCAGCAGGCGGTTGAGCACGACCTGCGGATTTGCGTCGCGCTTTAGCTCGATGACGATGCGCATGCCGTTGCGGTCGGTCTCGTCGCGCAGGTCGGATATGCCCTCGATGCGCTTGTCGCGCACGTTCTCCGCGATCGTCGCGATGAGCTGGCGCTTGTTGACCTGATACGGAAGCTCGGTTACGATCCGCGTTCTGTCCTTGCCGAACTCCTCAAACTCGGTGCGCGCGCGCATGATGACCTTGCCGCGGCCGGTCATGTACGCCTGGCGGATGCCCGAGCGGCCGAGAATGATGCCCTTTGTCGGGAAATCGGGGCCGGTGACGTGCTGCAAAAGCTCGTTCATCGTAGCCTCGGGGTTATCCAGCACGCAGATGCACGCGTTGATCACCTCGGTGAGGTTGTGCGGCGGAATGTTCGTCGCCATGCCGACCGCGATACCCGACGAGCCGTTTACCAGCAGGTTCGGGAATCTTGACGGCAGCACGCGCGGCTCCTTGCGCGTTTCGTCGAAGTTCGGGTCCCAATCGACCGTGTCCTTCTCGATATCGCGCAGCATCTCGTCGGACATGCGCGCCATGCGCGCCTCGGTGTAACGATATGCGGCCGGGGGGTCGCCGTCGACCGAGCCGAAGTTGCCGTGGCCGTCGATAAGTGGATAGCGCATCGAGAAGTCCTGCGCCAGTCGCACCAGCGCGTCATACACCGATGCGTCGCCGTGCGGATGGTATCTGCCCAGCACGTCGCCGACCGCCGTCGCGCATTTGCGGAACGGCTTGTCGTGCGTCAGGTTATCCTCGTACATTGCATACAAAATTCTGCGGTGCACGGGCTTGAGGCCGTCGCGCACGTCGGGGCAGCGCACGGCCGATGATGACGCTCATCGCGTATTCGATATAGCTCGTCGTCATTTCGCCGACCAGCTCCGACTGGACTATGTGCTGATCGGGAAAAGCAATGTCTTCAGGTTTGTAATCCTTATTCTTACTTGCCATTTTTTTAGAGGCGAATTAACGCCGCTCCTTTACGTTTATTGCGTGAACCCGGTGTCGTAACAATGGTAGAAACCATATTGTTTCGCTCCCCGGGAGATTATTCTATATTAGTGCAAAATATCGTCTGCACCCTTGTAGGGAACGGATTTATCCGTTCCGTTTTTTCAGTGGCGCATTAAAATTTTACGGATACGTCTATTGCGGTGTCCCGGTTCGAGGCTGCGGTGGAAACCGTAGGTGCCTCGCACTATCGGTTTGCGTGGCAACCATTGTTTTGCCGGTACCCTCGAACCGGGCTACCGGAAATCACCGTATCCGTAGCTGCCCCAATGCGCCTCTAAAAAAGTGCGAAAAGTGACGGTTTTTTTCATTGTTTCGACACCGGGACACCAGAGAAATGCGTATCCGTGACTGCGTCAAATCGCCACTAAAAATCAAGGTTGACGGCGTATTTGGCGTTTTCCTCGATGAACGCCTTGCGCGGCTCGACCTGCTCGCCCATGAGGATGGTGAATATCTCGTCGGCCTTGACCGCATCCTCGAGACAGATGCGGCGCAGGGTGCGCGTTTCGGGGTTCATTGTCGTCTCCCACAGCTCGTGCGGATCCATCTCGCCGAGGCCCTTGAAGCGCGAGATATCGACCTTTGCGTTCGGGTTATCGCCGCGCAGCTCGGCGGAGACGCGGTCGCGCTCCTCGTCGGAGAACGCCACGCGCGTGGTCTTGCCGCGCGAGAGCTTATACAGCGGCGGCACTGCGGAATATACATAGCCCTGCTCGATGAGCGGACGCATGAATCGGAAGAAGAAGGTCAGCATAAGCGTGCGGATGTGCGCGCCGTCAACGTCGGCATCGGCCATGATGACGATCTTGTGGTATCTGAGCTTATTGACGTCGAACTCGTCGCCGATGCCTGCGCCCAGCGCGGTTATGACCGGCGCGAGCTTATCGTTGCCGTAGACCTTGTCCGCGCGCGCCTTTTCGACGTTGAGCATCTTGCCCCAAAGCGGCAGGATCGCCTGATACCGCGAATCGCGGCCCTGGGTGGCCGAGCCGCCTGCCGAGTCGCCCTCGACGATGTACAGCTCTGTCAGCGACGCGTCGCGCTCGTTGCAGTCGCGCAGCTTGTCCGGCATCTGGCCGGACTCAAGCCCCGTCTTTCTGCGCACCGATTCGCGCGCCTTGCGCGCAGCCTCGCGCGCACGGGAGGCGGTCATTGCCTTGTCGAGTATCGCCTTGCCGACGGCGGGGTTTTCCTCCAAAAACTGCTCGAGCTTATCGGATACCACACTGTCTACCAAGGTCCGCATCTCGCTGTTGCCGAGCTTTGCCTTGGTCTGGCCCTCAAACTGCGGCTCGGTGAGCTTGACGGATATGATCGCGGTCATGCCCTCGCGGCAGTCCTCGCCGGAGAGCTTGTCGTCGTTTTTCAATATGCCGACCTTGGTGCCGTAGGCGTTCAATACTCGCGTGAGCGCCGTGCGGAAGCCGGTCTCGTGCATGCCGCCCTCGGGCGTGTGGATGTTATTTGCAAACGAGACGATGATCTCGTTATAGCTGTCGTTGTATTGCAGGGCGATCTCGGCCTCGGAGTCGGATCTTTCGCCCTTCATGTAGATTACCTCGTTGTGCAGCGGGGTTTTGTTCTGATTGATGAACGAAACGAACTCGCGGATGCCGCCGGCGTAGCACATCTCGTCCTTCTGCTCCTTGCCCTCGCGCTTGTCCTCGGTGGAGATGTAAAGGCCGCCGTTTAAAAACGCCTGCTCGCGCATGCGCGTGTGCAGCGTGTCGTAGTCGTAGACCGTATCGTCGAACATCTCGGGGTCGGGCTTGAAGCGGACTGTCGTGCCGGTGCGGTCGGTGTCGCCGACGATGCGCATCTCCTGAGTGATGTTGCCGCGCGAGAACTTCATCTCGTAGATCTTGCCGTTTTTGTGGACGTGGACGACGAGCCACTCGCTCATTGCGTTTACGACCGATGCGCCGACGCCGTGCAGGCCGCCGGATACCTTGTAGCCTCCGCCGCCGAACTTGCCGCCGGCGTGCAGCACGGTGAAAACGACCTCGAGCGCGCTCTTGCCGGTCTGCTCCTGGATATCCACGGGGATGCCGCGGCCGTTATCGCGCACGCAGATAATATCGCCCGGCTCGATGATGACCTCGATGCGGTCGCAGTAGCCGGCAAGCGCCTCGTCGATGGAGTTATCGACGATCTCGTACACAAGGTGGTGCAGACCCGACGACGACGTCGAGCCGATGTACATGCCCGGACGCTTTCTGACCGCCTCAAGCCCTTCGAGCACCTGGATCTTCGATGCGTCATATTCCTGCGTTATCTTCTCGTTAATATCCGACATTTTCTATCGCCTTTCATTGTAATTTGCTCTGCTTTTGAAAAAGCCTCTTCATATATACCCTTGTTTCCGGGCAAAACTTGTACGTTTCCGTACAAGTTTTTTTTAGAGGCGCATTAAAATTTTACGAATACGGTGATTGCGTGGACCCGGTTCGAGGGTGCGGAGGAAACCGTGCGGTGCCTCGCATCCCGAGAGATTGTGCTATTTTAGTGCAAAATCTCGTCTGCACCCCATTGCCTTCCCCTGCACCCTTGTAGGGAACGGATTTATCCGTTCCGTTTGTTGCGGTTTGGTCGGCAGTTTCCGGTCGCACTGACGCAACAACTGTATCGGCAATTATTCACTATTAATTATTCATCATTCATTATTCATTGGGGCGGTCACAGACCGTCCCTTTTGCCTTCCCCTCAAGCTCCGCAAGGGGAAGACATTTAGAGGCGCCTTACTGCTCCTACGGATACGTTTTTTGCGGTATCCCGGTTCGGAACAATGGCATAAACCATATTTGCCTCAAATCGCCTCTAAAAATCTCTTGAAGAGTGTTTGGGGTGACATTTGGCTCAGATACACGGTCATGCCGTCGGCGCCTTGGCAGACGACGAAGCTTTTGGGAATATCCTCGGCGACATTCACGACGTGCCCGCTTTTTTCGGCTGCGGCGAGGTACTTTCTCGTAAGGTGCGACTGGCTGGTGTTATCGAGGTCGAACACGCCGACGATGCTGTCCTTGCGGACGACCGCGCCCGCGCCCAGATGCAGATACATCAGCCTATCCTCCCGTTTCCGACGTGCAGCACCTTGCCGCCGGTGCGGCGCGAGATGCCCTCATCCTCGCAGCAGGTTATAAGCGTTTGTCCGCCGCCGATGCGGTTGAGCACGAACTCCTGCCGCTTCGTGTCAAGCTCGGACAGCACATCGTCGAGCAGCAGTATCGGGTACTCGCCGGTCTCGTCGAGATATATCTCGCGCTCGGCAAGCTTTATGGAAAGCGCGGCTGTGCGCGTCTGGCCCTGGCTTGCGAAGCTGCGCGCGTTTTTGCCGTTTATGCTGATTATCAGGTCGTCCTTGTGCGCGCCGGAAAGGCACTGGCCGCTGTCAAGCTCGGCGCGGCGGTGCGCCTCCATGTGGTCGCACAGGTCGTAGAAGATCTCCTTTGCCGAGGCGGTCGGGTCCTTGACCGCGGACACGGTGGAGTATTCAATGCCGAGCTTCTCGTCCGCGCCGGAAAACTCGCTATGTATGGGCGCGGCCTCATCGGCAAGGCGCGCGGCGAACGAGGCGCGGTATCGGATAAGCTGCGCCGAGGTGCGGCACATGCCGTCGGAAAACTCGTCGAGCGTATCCAGAAGCGAGGGCTTCTCGCGCCAGTCCTTGAGGATGCGCGTTTTGCTCTCGTAGAATTTGTTAAATTGCGAAAGGTACTCGGCGTAGCGCGGCCGGATCTGGCTTATCGCGTTGTCCATAAGCCGCCTGCGCGCCGCCGCACCTTCTTTTATCAGGTTCAGATCGTCCGGGCAGAACAGCACGACATTCAGCGTTTCGCCCAGCTCCGATGCGGTTTTTTTCACCGAGTTCACGGTTATCTGCTTTCTCACGCCGCTGCGCAGCAGTATCCTCACGGTCTGCTCGCGCTCGTGGCTCACGACATCGGCAAGTATCTCCGCGCTGTCGCAGCCGAAGCCGATAAGCTCCCTGTCAAACCGGGTGCGGAAGCTTCTGCCCATCGCGAGCATGTACACCGACTCCAGCAGATTGGTCTTGCCCTGCGCGTTTTCGCCGTAAATGACGTTCGTGCCGGGCGAGAAGTCCGCCGTTTCAAAGTCGTAATTACGAAAACCGTTGAGGGCGATGCGGTTTATTCTCATTTCGTTATCTTAACTGTCTCGCCGGCAAAGGTTACCGTGTCGCCCGCGTGCAGCTTTTTGCCGCGCATGGTGCATACCTCTCCGTTTACCTCTACAAGACCCTCGGCAATGACGTATTTCGCCTCGCCGCCCGTGCCCACCAGCGCCGCAAACTTCAGCAGCGCATCAAGCTTTATAAACTCTGTACTTATCTCTACATCCATTTTTTTAGTAGCGCTTTAGCGCACTCCTTATACATTTATTGCGGTTGCCCGGTTCGGAACATTTGTGGAAACCGTAGCTGCCACTTGCTACATTAGTGCAGTGTTTAGTTTTTTGCCGCACTCCATTGGCTCACCTGTCAAGGGGAGCAGGCAGCTTTGCTGCCGAGGGGTTTAATTATAACCTATTAACTATCAGCTATTAGCTCTCCGCTGCGCCCACCGGTCGCTCGTAGGGAACGGATAAATCCGTTCCCTACGACGTTGGTTTCGGTACTGGCAAAACCATGACATGCGGGCGATCAATTATCGCCCCTACTCGAATTTAAATTTCATTCGCCCTCCGGGCGAATACAGCAATTATTCATTATTCATCATTCATTATTCATTGAAGTTAAAAATTCATTGCATGAATTTTTAACTTCTTAATCTTATCGGGAGGATCATGTATTTGAACTTATCGCTGCCGTCGCAGGGGACCATGATGCATGGCGAGGTATTGCTGTTCAGGCACAGATCCAGCTCGTCGGCCGGGGCGGCCTTCAAAGCGTCCATGAGGTACTTGCCGTTGAAGCCGATCTCCAGACCCTCGCCGTTGCCCTCGGCAAAGCACACGTCCTCGGCCTTGCCGATGGGTGTGTTGCACAGGCAGTCGATGAAATTCTCGTTAAAGGTCATGCGCACGGGGTTTGGTCTTTTCGTCGATGATCAGCGCGACGCGGTCAACGACCTTCAAAAGCTCGCCTCTGCCAACCTTGATATGGATCTTGAAGGTGTCGGGCATTGCCTTGCGGTAGTTGAGGAAGTCGCCCTCGAGCCTGCGGCTTATTACGACTGTGCTGCCGACGGTGAACGAGACGTGGTTTGCGCCGACGAAGATATTCGTATCCTCATCCGATTCGCTTGCACTTATGCGCTCTATATCCGAAAGCGCCGTGCCGGGCACGATGAACTCGTTGTGCTCCTCCGGGCCTTCGATGTGCTCGCGTCGGATCGCGAGGCGATATCCGTCAACCGAGACCATGGCCAGCGTTCCGGCCTCGACCTCGAACAGCGAGCCTGTGTACACCGGGCGGCTGTCGTTATCGCTGATGGCGAACATCGTCTGGTTTATCATACTCTTTAGCACGCCCTGCTTTATTTTGTAGCTTCTTATTCCGTCAACGCTGGGCAGCTCAGGGTATTCGCCGCTGTCCATGCCCATGAACGAGAACTCGGTTTTTCCGCACTTGACGGTGGTTTTGTTATCCTCGTCGGAGGATATCGTCACCATACCGTCGGGCATGCGGCGCACCATCTCGCCGAAAAGCTTTGCGTCGAGGACTATGCTGCCGGGCTCGGAAACGTCGGCCTCGACAGTCGTATATATGCCTTTTTTCAGGTCGTATCCCGTGACTCTCAGCCGCTCGCCGGCTTCGAGCAGAACGCCCTCGAGCGTCGGGATCGGGCTTTCGCCGCGGCCGCTCTTGCGCAGACTGCAACGGCTGCCTGAAGAATGTGCTTTTCACATGAAAATTTCATAACGTTCCTCCCGTTAAAAACGAAAAAAATAGAATGATATATAAATAAATCTTTTTAAGTTCAGTAGTATTAGCAGTAGTTGAAATTATTGTGGAAAAGTCGAAAACACGCTTGATACGCCTCGATTTTTCGTGTTGAAAAAAATGTTCGTAAATTTAAGTCTTTCAACACACAAAATTTTGACCCCAAGTTTTCAACACAAAAAAACAAACAATCAACATTCCTTTGTTGGCTTTTTTAGTGGCGAATTGACGCACCTACGGATACGCTTATTGCGGTGTCCCGGTATCGAGATAATGGTGGAAACCGTAGCGTTTCGCGCTACGTTGGTGCGATGCTGAGTTTTGCGGTTGCCCGGTTCGGAATTGCGGAGGAAACCGTGGTTGCCTCGCGCTTTTTTAGAGGCGCATTGAGTTTGCACTGATACGCATATCTCCGGTTGCCCGACCGGAAACTGCCGACAAAACCGGTATATGCGGAACGGATAAATCCGTTCCCTACTAATTGCTAACAGCTATCAGCTATCAGCTCACTGGGAATTGATGTTCGAGGTTATATCGCGGACGGCGGCGGAATACATGGGGTCTTCCTTTATCATCTCCTCGACCTTGCGGATGGACGAAAGCACGGTCGAGTGGTTCCTGTCGCCGTACTCGGCGCCTATCTCCTTGAGCGGAAGATTGGTGAGGGTGCGGATAAGATACATGGATATCTGACGCGCGGTGGCCGTAGCCTTGCTGCGGTTCTGGCCGCGCAGATCCTCCTCGGAGAGCTGGAAATAACGCGCGCTCTCGCGGATGATGAGCTGCGGCGAGGGGATGAACGTTCCGATGCGCACAACGTCCTTTATAGCGCGCTTGACGGCGGCGGTGTCGATCGTGCTGTCGAGAATTTCCCTGTACGCGGTAAGGCGCTTTATGACGCCCTCGATCTGGCGCACGTTCGAGGTTATCGTCTCGGCGATATACGCGACCGCATCGTCCTCCAGAACAAGGCCGAGCTGCGCTGCCTTGGCTCGGGTTATGACCATGCGCGTTTCAATGTCCGGCGGCTGGATATCCGCCATCAGTCCGCCCTGGAAGCGGCTCATAAGACGATCGTCGAGCAGGCTCATCTCAATCGGCGGACGGTCGGAGGTGATTACTATCTGGTGTCCGGCCTCGTAAATGTTGTTGAAGGTGTGGAAAAATTCCTCCTGCGTGGCCTGCTTGCCGGCGATGAACTGGATATCGTCAACGAGGAAGAGGTCAACGTTGCGGTATTTCATGCGGAATTCCTCGCCCGTGCCCTCTTTGATGGATTTGAGCAGCTGATTTGTGAACTCATCGCCCTTTATGTAGGCGATCTTCGCGCCGGGATTGTTCTCGCGTATATACTGGCCGATCGCAAGCAGCAGATGCGTCTTGCCGAGGCCGGAGTTGCCGTAGATAAACAGCGGATTGTACGCGCTGCCGGGCTTGTGCGCGACGGCGACTGCGGCATTGTGCGCAAACTTGTTGGAGTTTCCGACGATGAAGCGATCAAAGGTGTAGCCCGCCATCTCGGGCAGGGGATCGTTGTCGGCCTTGCGCTCTTCATAGTCGCCAAGCTCGTCCTCGGTGAGCACCTTGACAGTGAACTCGGTCGAAAAAATGTCGCTCATCGCGTTTTTTTATCGTCTCGGCAAAGCGCTTAACTATAATATCGCGCTTAAAGTCCGAGCTTGTCTTGAGCACAAGGGTGCTGCCGTCGATCTCGACCGGCTCGCAATCCTCAAACCAGGTGGAAATGGCCGTGTCCGTCAGGTTCTGACCCAGCACGCCCAGCACAGCCTGCCATATATCGTTCAGTGAATTAACGCTCATATACAGATCCTCGTTTATTCGCAAATTACCCCATTTTTGAAACTAATATATTATATCAAAAACCGCCCCCCTTTGCAATATTTATAAATATAATAATGTAGTATATTATTATACTATATCTATAAGATATAGACTCGTAGGGAAAGGTTTTGCCTGAACTGAAACAGAGTCGTAGGGAACGGATTTATCCGTTCCGCCAGAGACAAATTGTCAAGGACTTTTTCATCAAATTCAAAAGAAGTCACATTTTGCGGACTTCCTCACGGAGCAGACGCTTGATTTTGTCCTCCATCGTTTCTTTTGCGGTCTGGCTGAAATGCACACGGACGATATAGGTTGTCTTGCCGATCTGCTTTCTGACAGTCGGGCAAGTGGTGCTGTTGGTTGCGGTATTGTTCATTCAAAATCCTCCTGTAAATGAAAAATGCCCGGTGACTGTTCATCATCGGGCGGTGTCGGTATGAGGGAACAAGGCAAGGCGGCAACATTAAGGTATCTATAAAAACTTTGCCGTCTTTGCCACGCTTGCCTTGTTCCTGTTATTAGTCTCGGAGATAGCAGACCCATGCTGTGCCGTCTTTCTCGGTCACAAGCCTGTCCCCGATACGGCTCTTTGCCGTTCTCATGGTGCGTGAGGAAATCCCACGCTCATTGACCGTCTTTTCCAGCTCTGCACTCGGCATACGCTTTCCATCTGCCAGCAGTTCCAGAATGAGCATTTGTGCCTGTGCGGTCTTACTCTCGGTCTTGCCGGAGTCCGTCCCAGCAAGAAGCTCGTCAGCGGTAATGTCATAAGCCCCTATCCACTCAAAGCCTTTCTCGTCTCCCAGAGAAAAGGCAAGGGACTGTCCGGGCGGCGCAAGGGAGCTTTTCTCATGGATCAGCACCCTCGTTGTGGGGCTGTCCTTCAGCTTGCCGATAAAAAGCAGACTGCGGACTGCCGCCGTAATGTCGATAGATCCCAATCCCCGGTAGGTGCTTTGCGTTCCTGCGGCTTTGTTCAGGTGCCCGATCAGCACGATAGCGCACCCGGTAGCCTGTGCAATGTCTCCCAGACTGCGGAAGATGGGACGGACTTCATTTGCCCGGTTCATGTCCACATCTGCGCCCAGAAACGCCTGCACCGGGTCAATGATAACCAGCCTTGCGTTGTTCTCACGGATTGCCCTTGCTATGCGCTCATCGGCAAGGGTCAGCGGCGTGTCTCTATCGTCAATGACAAGTACTCTTTCAAGGTCTGCGTCCGCTTCCATCAGCCGGGGCTTAACGGTATCGCCCAGACCGTCCTCGGCGGTCTGATAGATGATATTGAAAGGCTCAAGTGTCTCCATACCGGGTAAAGGCTTTCGATTGGTGCAAGCCGCCGCAAGGCGCATAGCAAAGTAGGTCTTGCCCTCGCCGGGGTTGCCCTGTATGATGGTCAGCTTTCCAAATGGGATATACGGAAACCATAGCCAATCCACGCTCGTCAGCTCCACATCTGCCATACGGAGCATTGGGACAGGCTGGGCGGTGGGCAGCTCTCGCAGCGTGATTGTCTCGGCTATGAATTTGCGGCTGGGAATGTCCCCTTGCTGACGGAGAACATCGTTCCAGTCTTTCCTTGCCGGGACAAGGCGAACGACGGCGATCTCGCTGGGAATGTCCTGCGCCAGTCGGAAGCAGGCTTCGCTTCCTGCGGTGTCGCTGTCAAGGCAGAGGAACACTTTTCGGGTGTCCTTGCGTTCAGAAAGAAAACAGTCAAGGGCTTTGCCCGAAACGCCGCCCAGGGCAAGATAATTTCTTGTCTGCCAGTCCTGCGGGTAAAGGCAGATAAAGGACAAAGGTCTATCGGTGCTTCAAAGACAAAGAGCTGATTGCCGTTACCCTCATATCGGAACGGATAGGACTTGTCAGATCCGGCAATGTCCTGTCTGAATGGGTCTGCCGTTCCTCGCACATGGGCGTATCTCGGCGTACCGCTTCGGTCTCTGCCGACAAACACAACATTGTGCCGCTTTGCGTCCTCGTAAATATCCCCGGAAAGAAGAAAAGCCTCAACCAGTTTCGGGTTGAGACCTCGGCTTTCTGTGAGATATTGGATTGCTCTGTCGGCTGTTCTGTTGTGCAAGGGCAAGTGAAACGCTGTGGGCGGTGCTGTGGCGGCTTCGGTCTGCCCCTCGCCGCTTTCGCCGGTCAGAAGCTGGACGGCTTCGGGAAAGGACTTTCCGTAAAACTCCATGACAAAATCAATGGGATAGCCGCCCTTGCTCTGGCTGTGGCGAAACCATTTGTTTCCCCGGACGGTCAGGCTGTCATGTTCTTTCCAGCGGTATTCTCGTCCGCTTTTGATAAGCGTCTCTCCCTGTGTACGGAGAAAATCTTCCAGACTGACGGCATTTGCCCGGTCAATCTGCGCTTGGGTATAATTCATCGGGATAGTTCCTCCTTTTTTTTCTGTCGTGTTTGGGGTCGATTTTGGAGCATTTGTTCCTCTGTACGCTCGTTAAATCGGGCGGCAGTATCTACACATGACTTGACCTTCCAAAGACGGTGTAAATCGTCTCTGACGGTCTTAAACTCGCCATAGGTGGTGTTGTGCGCCTGTTCCAGCTCGTCATACTCTTCGGTCAGCTTTTTCATATCCACCTTGCCGTCTGGGAACTCCCCGGTCAGCTTTCGTCTGGCGGCGTAGAACTGTATCAGTTCCGCTTCATGCTCTGCCTTGTACTTGGCTCTGGGCTTCTCAAACTTGATTTTCTGCAAGCTGTCATAGACAGGCTTCAACCTCTGGAAAGCGGCGGAGCTGTCATAGAGCTGCTTAATTGCTTTCATTCGGGCGGTCTGTTCGTCCAGGGCGTTTTCTTCAAGCTCTCTGTGGCAGCACTGTGTTCGCTGACACGGCTTTCCAAATCTTCAAGGGAGTAAATGCCGTTTGCCCGGAGATAATTGAAAGTCTCGTTCATCTCCTTTAGATTGCTGATTTTGCCTTTCTGGGAATACGCCCCGGCTCTGCGCTGGGTGTAATAGGCGTTCAGCAGAGAAACAAGGTCGGGTGCCTGCGGCTTGGCAAGCTCCGCTTTTGCTTCGGCAATCCAATCAAACAGGAGAGCGATTTTCTTCTTGATGTCCCGGATAACGGCATTGGTGGCTCTGATCCAGCGGTTGAACTCGCCTTTCTCGGTGCGTATGCCTTTCTTCTCCATTGCCCGGACGGTTGCGCCCTCATGGACGGTGGGAAGAAGCTCCACGCCCTGACGCTCATAGCTCCGGTGGTCGATACGAACATCAAGACCTTTTTCCGCAAACTTGGCGTTGCATAGCTCCGCCCATGTCTGACGCCAATGTTCCAGCGTTTCGGGACTGCCCCAGTCGGTAGTGGGAACGGCGTTGAACACAAACTTTCCGTCTGCGTCTCGGATACGGTTGCCGTCCTCGTCCAGCTCATACACCCGGCGTTGCTTAGTCCCCATTTGCCGTTCTGCTCGATGGGACGGATGGGGCAAAGCACATGAAAATGGGGATTGGGTATGCCGCCGTCCTCTCTGTCTGGCTGGTGTACAGCGAAGTCAACCACCATGCCACGGCTCACAAACTGCTCCCAATAAAAATTGCCTTGCAAGAGCGATGTTTTCCTCAAGGGAAAATTCATTCTGCAAAGCAATGTCAAAGCTGTATGCAAGCTGTGCCGTCTTTCCACGCTCGGCTTTTTCCACGGCGTTCCATAGGGTCTGACGGTCTGCGTATTCTTTCGGTGCATGGGACGGCAGGAGAATGTCGGAGCATATCACGCCGCCCTTGCGGGTGTAGTCGCTGTATTCGCCATAATACTCGCTATACAATCGCTCCCCGGCACGGTAGGCGGCAGAAGCAATAGCGGACTGTCCTGCGCTTCGCTTAGTCTGCGTGACGCTCAGATGAAATAGTGCCATCGGCTTTCTGCTCCTTTCCTCTGCTCGCTTGGTTGATGTGGGTAATCGCCATGTGACGGACGGCTCGCTGGACTTCGGGCAGAGAAAAGATGTACTCCATCAGCTCCGTCATTTCGGTGCGTGTGAGATCTTTGACCTCCGGGGCAAGGCTCTCAATCGTGCCGCCCAGATTGCAAAGGCGGTGGGTGCGTTTCTTTCGCTCGCCCTGTTCCAGAAACTTCTTTCGGTTCTCCAGACGCTCCAGCTTGTGCTGTTCCTGTGCAAGCTGCGTCTCGGCTCGTTCCTTTTCGGCTCGGAGATGTTCAAGGGTTTTCAGTTTTGCCATTTTTCGTGACCTCCTTTTTTGATTTTGGGGATAAAAAAAGACCGCCGACTTTTCGCATAGTGCGACCAGTCAACGGTCAGTTTTTCGGTATTCAGTTGTTGTGTTCAGTTCGGTAAATTGAAGTTGGTCAAAGTTGTTGGCGAAGATATTCCACAACATTTCCATTCGTACTCGGCAATGGCTTTCAGCATTTCAGAGACAAGGGACAATACCACATCTTCATTGATACGGTGCTGGGTCTTGCAGAGCGTTCCGCAAGGAACTTTGGTATACTGTGAGCAGGTGTATTGAGAAATGCGCTTGCCGTTGTTGGTACGGTGGACATACATCTTGCCGCCGCAATCGGCGCAATAGAGTAAGCCCGTGAGGGGAGCTGCTTCGCCCCAGCCGTCCGGGTAGCGTCTGACATTCCCACGGATTTTCTGCACAAGGTCAAAGGTCTGCTGGTCAATGATAGGCTCATGAGTATTCTCAAAAATTGTCCATTCGTCCTCCGGGACATAATGGCTTTTCTTGTCCTTGAAGTGCTTTCGGGTCTTGAAATTGATGGTGTGTCCCAGATACTCACGCTTTTCAAGAAGGTTGCAGATGGTGGAAGAACCCCAGCCGTACACATCTTTGAAAGTCTTGTTTTTGTTCACGCCCTCGCCGTGTTGGGCAAGGTAAGCAGACGGAATAAGCACCTTTTCCGATTTCAGTTTGCTGGCGATCTGATACGGACCGTAGCCTTCAATCGTCATGGCAAAGATACGCTTGACCACCTCTGCGGCTTCGGGGTCAACCAACCATTGGTCTCTTGCTTCGTTCCAGAGATAGCCGTAAATGACCGTGCCTGTGAGGTGCTTGCCGGACTTGCCTTTGGACTGGAAAGTGGAACGGATTTTTCGGCTGGTGTCTCTGGCGTAATACTCGTTCATAATGTTGCGGAAAGGGGTAAAATCATCGTCACCTCTGGCACTATCCACGCCGTCATTGATGGCGATAAGTCGCACGCCACGCTGACGCAGGATTTCCATAATCTGACCGACTTTCAGATAGTCACGACCCATGCGGCTCATGTCCTTGATACACAGGTACTCCACATTCCCGGCTTCCACCTCTTTCATCATTGCCAGAAATCCGGGACGGTCAAAGCAAGTACCACTAATGCCATCGTCCGTGAAATGGACAATGTTCGTAAAGCCTGCCGTGCGGCGAACTCCTCCAACATAGCCTTTTGATTGGAAATGGAATTGCTCTCACGCTGCTGGTCATCATCTTTGCCAAAGTCATCACGGCTCAGTCGTTCGTACAGAGCAGTGATTTTCTCGTTTTTTCTCATAACTTGCGCTCCTTTCTTCGGTTTTAGGTTGTGTGTTCTAAGAGACTTCCCAACCGCTTGATTAAGAAGTCTTTTAGAGCATACAACACCTGTAATGGTTTTGTCAGTATTCACCGGTCGGGCTGACGCAATAAACGTATCGGCAGCAGCGTAAAGGCGCCTCTAAAATGCCTTCCCCTCGAGCTACGCAGGGGAAGGCAAAGGGCAAAACCTCTGCTGCGTATCGCTATATTAACTGCGCAGGTAGATGCAACACGCGGAACGGATAAATCCGTTTTTTCAGAGGCGCGTCAGCACTGATACCGATACGGTTTTCGCGTCAGCCCGACCGGAGGGTGCCGACGAAACCACAGCAAACGGAACGGATAAATCCGTTCCCTACAAGGTGCGGCAAAAAACTTTGCAACGCACTACCGGGATGCGTAGCAGCTACGGTTTTTACCAATGTCTCGATACCGGGATACCAGAGATATGAGTATCCGTAGGTGCGCCAATGCGCCTCTGAAAAACTTGAATTCGAAATAAAAAAAAGGTATAATGTTTGGACTATGAAAATACTCAATCAGCAGATATTTGAAAACAAGGAAGCGGCCGCCCTCCCGGGTCTGATGGAGAGCGGAGGGCTTCCTGCGCTCGTTTCGGGACTTTCGGGCATACACAGGGTAAACCTCGCAGCGGCGCTGTATGAAAGGCTGGAGCTGCCGATGTTCGTCGTGTGCCCGGACGACAGCGCGGCGGAGAGCTTCACGCGCGACCTCGAGTCTATGCTCGGCAGGCCGGTAAACACCCTGTACTCGCGCGACTTTACCTTCTACCCCTCGCTGGCCGCGTCCAGAGAGGCCGAGCAGAAGCGCCTTTATGTTTTAAACGCCCTCAGATGCGGCGAAAGCCCGGTTACGGTTGCAACGGTATCCGCGCTCATGCAGCGCGCAATACCGCCTCAGACGCTCGGCAAGGCCACTTTCACGGTCAAGGACGGCGAACCGTGCCCTCCCGAGGAGCTTGAGTCGGCGCTTCTGCGCTGCGGCTACACACGCTGCGAGCAGGTCGAGGGCGCAGGCCAGTTTGCCCGGCGCGGCGGAATAATCGACTTTTTCTCGCCGGCGTACCCAGAGCCTGTGCGCATAGAGTTCTGGGGCGACGATATCGACAGCATGGGCTTTTTCGACATAAAGACCCAGCGCAGAACGGAAAGCGTCGAATTTTGTCGAATACTCCCGGCGGCAGAGAGCCTTACGACGCTCGCTTCCGGCGGAACGCAGACGCTTATCGACGCGCTGCGCGCGGCTGCGGATAAGTGCGCAAGGCATAAAAGCTCGCAGCAGCTTCGGCAGCTTGAGCAGAACCTGCGCGCGGATATCGAGCGGCTCGAACAGAATGTTAAGATCGAATACGCCGACAGATACATGCCGTTTTTGTACGAAAAGGCCTCGGGCGCGGACTACATACCCGAGGAGGCGATAATATTCCTTGACCAGCCGCCGAGATGCGCAGACAGGGCAAAGGGCTTTGCAAAGCAGCTCGGCGACGATCTGAGCGAGCTTGTCAAAAGCGGCATGGTCGCGACCGACGCACCGTCGTTCCGCATAAGCTGGGATGAGCTGACGAACGTTTTGTCAGAGCATGCGCTGTATATGGCAGACGCGTTCACCGTCGGGCGCTACCCCGTCGAGCCTAAAACGCTCGTGAGCATCCCGGCAAAGCAGCTGCCGTCGTACGCAGGCTCTGTCAAGACCGCAGCCGAGGACGTTTCGGCGTATCTCAAGCAGGGCTTTCGCGTCGTGGTGCTGGCCGGCGATATGCGCCGTGCCGAGCTTCTGCAAAGCTTTCTGAAGGATTCGGGCATCATCGCCTACGTTCAGGAAACGCTCGAAAAGCTGCCGGAGGAGGGCTATTGCACGATATCCGTCGGCGGCATGTCGGCAGGCATGGAGTATCCCGGCATAAAGCTTGCCGTCATAAGCGATATGCAGCTTCTGCGCGTGCGCGAGCATAAGCATAAAAGCAGCAAAAAAGCCCCGTCGAACAGGCAGCGCATAAACTCATACGCAGACCTTGCTCCGGGGGATCTTGTCGTCCACGAGGTTCACGGCATCGGCCGCTTTGCCGGCATAAAAAAGATGAAGGTGGACGGCTTTGAAAAGGACTATATCATGATCCGCTACGCCGGAACGGACACGCTTTATGTTCCGTCAACGGCGCTGGACATGGTGACGAAATATCTGGGCGCTGCCGAGGATCAGCACGTTAAGCTCTCAAAAATGGGCGGCGCTGAGTGGTCGCGTGCGCGCTCGCGCGCCAAGGCCGCGACGAAGAAATTAGCCGGCGAGCTTATAAAGCTATATGCCGAGCGTGCGCGCATACCGGGCCACGCATTCGCACCCGATTCGCCGTGGCAGCGCGAGTTTGAGGATAACTTCGGCTACACCGAGACCGACGATCAGCTGCGCAGCATAAACGAGATCAAGGCCGACATGGAGTCGGAAACGCCGATGGATAGGCTGCTGTGCGGCGACGTCGGCTACGGCAAAACGGAGGTCGCGCTGCGTGCGGCGATGAAGTGCATCCTCGATAACCGCCAGGCGGCGATACTCGTGCCGACAACGGTGCTCGCCCAGCAGCATTACCAGACCGCCGTGCAGCGATCGGCTTCCCGATAACCGTCGAGGTGCTCAGCCGCTTCCGCACCCCGGCGCAGATACAAAAAACGCTCGACGACCTTAAAACCGGCAAGTGCGACCTCGTCGTCGGCACTCACAGGCTTTTGCAAAAGGACGTCAAATTCAAAAGCCTCGGGCTTCTTATCGTTGACGAGGAGCAGCGCTTCGGCGTCGGCCACAAGGAGCACATAAAGGAAATGAGCCGCGGCGTGGACGTTCTCACGCTGTCGGCAACGCCCATTCCGCGCACGCTGAATATGGCGCTTTCGGGCATACGCGACATGTCCTCGATCGACGAGCCGCCGCAGGACAGACTCCCCGTGCAGACCTTTGTCATGGAGCACGACTGGGGCATCATCTGCGACGCGATACGCCGCGAGATCCAGCGCGGCGGCCAGGTGTATTACCTGCACAACCGCATCGACAGCATCGAGCGCACCGCGATAAGGATACGCGAGATGCTTGATAACGAGGTGACCGTCGGCGTTGCGCACGGGCAGATGGATAAAGACATGCTCGCCTCGGTCATGGAGGACGTCACCGAGGGCAAAATTCAGGTGCTCGTCTGCACGACGATCATCGAAGACCGGCATCGACATACCAAACGTAAACACCCTCATCATCGAGGACGCGGACAAAATGGGTCTTGCGCAGCTGCACCAGATACGCGGCCGCGTCGGACGCAGCACGCGCCGCGCCTCGGCCTACCTCACCTTCCGCCAGAACAAGGTGCTCACCGAGGTCGCGGAAAAGCGCCTCGAGGCCATCCGCGAGTTTGCCGAGTTCGGCTCGGGCTTCAAGATCGCCATGCGCGACCTTGAAATTCGCGGCGCAGGCAGCCTTCTCGGCGCGGAGCAGTCGGGGCATATGACCGACGTCGGCTACGATATGTACATGAAGCTGCTCAGCGAGGCCGTGCTTGAGGAGCGCGGCGTCAAGGTCGAGCATCGCGCCGAGTGCTCGGCCGATCTCGCCGTTGCGGCGAACATCCCCGAAACGTATATCCCGGCCGAGGGGCAGCGCATGGATATCTACCGGCGCATCGCGCTTTTGCGCACCGAGGACGAGGCCGACGACCTCATCGACGAGCTTATCGACCGCTTCGGCGACCTGCCCTCGGGCGTGAGCGCGCTTATCCACGTCGCGCTTTTGCGCGGCGAGGCCGGAAAGGCCGGCATAAGCGACATTTCGCAGAAGTCCGGCAAGCTCATATTCGCCCTGCGCGATTTTGACATGGAGCGCATCTCCGCGCTCTACGCGCGCCCCGAGTACAAGGGCGTGCTCAAGGTCGAGGCCGGCACCGCGCCGCGCGTCAGCCTGCGCCTGAAATCAAACGCGCGCATCGTCGATCAGGCCCGCAAATTCATCAAAGACTTTTCGGAGGCGCATTGACGCAGCTACCGATACATATATCTCTGGTAGCCCGGTGTCGAGACAATGGTGGAAACCGTATTTTTAGAGGCGCATTAAAATTTTACGAATACGTCTATTGCAGTGCCCCGATTCGGAACATTTGAATAAACCGTAGTTGCCTCGCGCCACATGAGATCGTGCTATATTAGTGCAAAACTTGTCTGCACCCAATTGTCTTCCCCCTTGCGGAGCTTGAGGGGAAGATGCCGCTTGCGGCAGATGAGGTGTTATTATATCCGCGCCGTAGGCGCTACATTATTGACATATGTATCGGTTTGGCCGGCAGCTCCCGGTCGGGATACCGCAATATATGTATTTGTACAATGTGAATGCGCCTCTAAAAAAGCGCCTCTGAAAAAATGTGGCGGTTAGCACCGCAGATTTAATAACACCTCATCCGTCACCAAAGGTGACACCTTCCCCTCAAGCTACGCAGGGGAAGGCAAAAGGCAAAACCTCTGCTGCATATCGCTATATTAACTGCGCAGGTAGATGCAACAGGCGGAACGGATAAATCCGTTCCCTACGAGCGGCTGCGGCCGCAGCGGAGAGGTAATAGGTAATAGTGAATAGTTTTTAATTCAACCCCTCGGCAGCAAAGCTGCCTGCTCCCCTTGACAGGTGAGCCAATGGAGTGCAGCCTAATTTTGCACTAATATAGCACAACCTTGCGTAGCGCGAGAGTTTCACGGTTTCGTCGGTAACTTCGACACCGGGACACCGCAATCACCGTATCCGTAGCTGCGTCAAATCGCCTCTAAAAAAAGGAGAAGGAATGAAGAGAAAATTACTAAGCGGAGCGCTTGCGCTTGTGATGCTTGCAGGCTGCACGGCGCCGGTTCCCGATACTCAGAAGCTGCCGGATGCCGGCGGCGAGGAGACGCGCGTTGCGTATGTTCCGCTGGACGACCGGCCGGTGAATACGGACAGAGTCGAGTACCTGGCAGGCTCGCTCGGGTACGAGCTTGTCATGCCGGATGAAGAGGACTACCGCACGCGGCTTGACGAGCAGCCGCTGGGCGAAAGCGGCCTTAAATACGGCGACCGCGCGGCGCTGTACGAGTGGGTGCTCGAGCAGGAGGAGTCGGGCTGCGACAGATACATTTTGTCGCTCGACCAGCTCCTGTCGGGCGGACTTGTCAACTCGCGCTGCTTCACCGGCGAGGCAGTGACACTCAGCGACGGCACTGCGCTGACGGAGACGGAGCTTATCGAAAGCCTGTTTGCCGCGCTGTCCGCGCCCGAGAACGAGATATGGGTCATCGATACGGTCATGCGCCTTGCGCCGACTGTCGGCTACGACGGCAACACGCTCGAGGACTACAGCACCCTGCGCGAATACGCGATGCTCGCGCGGCCGGAGCTGAGCGGCGACGAGCTGACGATAGAGAACATTGTGAAGAACTATCCGCTTGACGAAAGCGGCAGCGTCATTGACTTTGACGAGGACGTTACCTCCGCGTACTTTAAAGCGCGCGAGCGCAAGCTTGAGCTTATCGACTGCGCGCTCAAGGCGACCGAGGGCATGGACAATGTGCGTTTTCTCATCGGAGTTGATGACTCCGCGCCGTCCGCGAGCATCCAGACAAACGAGCTTGCGTGGCTGCGCCGCGCGATCGACGGCCGCGGTGCGGTGCTGTCCGGCGCGGACGAGGACGGCATGCTCGCAGTGTGCAAAATGTACGCCGAGCTTGACTGTTCCGGCGCGCTGCCCGAGCTGCGCGTCCGCTATTTCGGCGGCAGCGAAGACAGCGCCATGAGCGCCTATGACCACCAGACCGCAGCCGAGGTCGTGGCCGCGCACCTTGACTATCTCGGCCTTGATTCGACAGATTCCGACACCGCAGACAGGCTCGAGCTTATCGTGCTGACCATGCCTGCCGACGAGAGCAAAAAGAGCCGATACATAAGCGACGCGATCGCCGCGCTGAACGAAAATCGGAAAAACGGCGTTGCGACCGTTTTGATGGACGCCTCGCGCAATAAATACGGCGCGGATTTCCAAGCCCGGCTCGTTAAGAGCACCGAGCTTGGCTTCCTCATGGGCTACGCCGGGTACTACGACCTTGCAAACGCAAGCGGAATCGCCCTTGCAAACGGCGTCGCGCGCTGGCTGTGCCTCGCGCAGGGCGGACCCGAGACCCAGGCTCAGCTCGACGATTTCCGCCGCACCCTCGCCGACTCGCTGATAAAGGACATCTGCTATAAAAACGACGTGAAGATTGAGCTTGACGCCTACATCCGTGGCGAGCTTGGCGGCGATCCGGATAATTTCTGCCGCAGCGGCACCGATCCCGACGTCGTTCTGACGAAGGCACGGCAGCTGCTCGACGAAAGCGCCGCGCCCGTGCTCGACAATCTCGCGCACAGCTCGTACCTCACCGATCTTGACGGCGGCACCGCCGGCTTCGGCTCGCTTTCCGTCAAAGACCTGAGCTTCCCCTGGCTCCGCATCTTCGAACTCCACGTCTTTTTGGGAGGCGCATTGACGCAGCTACGGATACGCATATTGCGGTGTCCCGGTGTCGAAACAAAGGAAAAACCATGACGTTTCACGTAGCACAAGTGCAATGCTGAGTTTTGCACCGCACCCATTGGCTCCTCTGTCAAGGGGAGCAGGCAGCTTTGCTGCCGAGGGGTTGAATTAAAACCTATTAACTATTAACTATCAGCTCTCCGCTGCGGACGCTTGTAGGGAACGGATTCATCCGTTCCGCGTGTCATGGTTTGGTCGGCAATTCCCGGTCGGGCAACCGCAATAAATGTATCGTTATCAGTGTAAAGGCGCTACTAAAAAAGCGCCTCTGAAAAAATGTGTTTGCCTGATGGCAAATGATTTAATAACACCTCATCCGTCGCAAGCGACACCTTCCCCTCAAGCTACGCAGGGGAAGGCAATGACGAAACCTCGGCTGCGTACCGTTGTATTAACTGCATCAGAAGATGCAACAAAACGGAACGGATAAATCCGTTCCCTACAAGGTGCTGGGGAAGACAAAAAGAGGGGCGGTCTGTGACCGCCCCAATGAATAATGAATGATGAATAATTAATAGTGAATAATTATGGTGTGCAGCCGTTGGCTGCACCTTTTTAATAGCGCATCAACGCCGGTACCGATACGGTTATTGCGGTTGCCCGACCAGTGGGTGCCGGCAAAACAATAACGAAAGGGCGGCCATTGGCCGCCCTTACGATTATAGATTTTTGTGCCGACTAATTTAGTACATATAGCAATAAAGTAGCGCCTACGGCGCAGATATAATTACACCTCATCTGCCGCAAGCGGCATCTTCCCCTCAAGCTCCGCAAGGGGAAGACAATGGGGTGCGGCGCAAATTTTGCACTAATATAGCACAATGTCATGGGCTGCGTAGCAGTCACGGTTTATTCCAATGTTCCGAACCGGGCAACCGCAATATGCGTATCAGTGCAAACTCAATGCGCCTCTAAAAATACGGTTTCCTCCGCAACTTCGACACCGGGCACTAACATAAACGTATCGGTGCAGACTTAATGCGCCTCTAAAAAGCCTCTGAAGATTTTTTAAGCTCTTCGAGGATCTCGGCGAGAAGCTGCTCGGTGGTGGGAGCAGGCTCTTCCTCAGGCTCCGGCTCCTCGACCTTTTTCTCGGTCATGGCGCGGGCCTTGTTAAACAGCTTGAGGATGATAAACACCACAAGCGACATGAGCAGGAAATCAATGACGACGGCGACGAAGTTGCCGAAGCCGATGGTTATCGCCTCCTGCACGACGGCGCCGTTTTCGACGATCTCGGGGCGCACGATGAGGTTGAGAGCGCTCATATCGCGCGTGCCGAACAGCCAGCTTATGAACGGCATGAACAGGTCGTTTACGAGAGAAGTCGTTATCTTGCCGAAGGCAGTTGCGACGATGACGCCGACGGCCATATCAAGCACGTTGCCGCGCATGATAAATTCCTTGAACTCAGACAGAAACTTTTTCATATCTTAACTCCCTATGTATGTAGCTATGTATGTAGTTTCAGATCACTTTTTGCACGGAATGAGAACTTCCTTGCCGCCCATGTAGGGGCGCAGCACCTCGGGAATGGTGACGCTGCCGTCGGCCTGGAGATGGTTTTCGAGGAAGGCGATGAGCATGCGCGGCGGCGCAACGACGGTGTTGTTGAGGGTGTGCGGCAGATACATCTTGCCGTCCTCGCCCTTGACGCGGATCTTGAGTCTGCGCGCCTGAGCGTCGCCGAGGTTCGAGCAGGAGCAGACCTCGAAATACTTCTTCTGGCGCGGCGACCATGCCTCGATATCGCAGGACTTGACCTTGAGGTCGGCCAGATCGCCCGAGCAGCACTCGAGCTGGCGCACGGGTATCTCAAGGTTGCGGAACAGCTCGACGCTGTAGCGCCACATCTTTTCGTACCAGTCGCGGCTCTCCTCGGGCTTGCAGACGACGATCATCTCCTGCTTTTCAAACTGGTGGATGCGGTAAACGCCGCGCTCCTCAATGCCGTGCGCGCCCTTTTCCTTGCGGAAACAGGGGCTGTAGCTCGTCAGGGTCTGCGGCAGGCTCGCTTCGGGCAGGATCTGGTCGATGAACTTGCCGATCATCGAGTGCTCGCTGGTGCCGATGAGGTAGAGATCCTCGCCCTCGATCTTGTACATCATCGCGTCCATATCCGTCTGGCTCATGACACCCTCGACAACGTTGCCGTGGATCATGAACGGCGGTATGCAGTAGGTAAAGCCCTTGTCGATCATGAAGTCGCGGCCGTAGGCTGTGACTGCCGAGTGCAGGCGCGCGATATCGCCCATGAGATAGTAAAATCCGCTGCCGGAAACGCGGCCGGCCGAGTCCATATCAACGCCGTTGAAGCTCTCCATTATCTCGGTGTGATAGGGAATGTCGAAATCGGGAACGACAGGCTCGCCGAAGCGCTCGACCTCGACGTTTGCCGAGTCGTCCGGGCCGATGGGAACGGAGGGATCGATGATGTTCGGGATGGTCAGCATGATCTTGCGGATGCGCACGGCAAGCTCGTCGTGCAGCGTCTCAAGCTCGGCAAGGCGGTCGGCGTTTGCCTTGACCTGCGCCTTTGCCTCCTCGGCCTCGGCAAGCTTCGAGGGGTCCTTCTTCGCCTGACCCATGAGCTGTCCGACCTTTTTCGACAGCGCGTTGCGGCTTGCGCGCAGCTCGTTTGCCTCGGTCATCGCCGCGCGGTATTTCACGTCAAGGTCAATGACCTCGTCCACCAGCGGCAGCTTCTCGTCCTGAAACTTCTTTTTGATGTTTTCCTTTACTGTATCCGGGTTTTCGCGGACAAATTTTATATCGAGCATTGTTGTTTCTCCTTTTACTTAATTATTTCTTCCCAGCTGCGGCCCATGCGTGCGAGATTTGATATCAGCGCCTCGCGGTCGTCGCTGTCATAAAATTCCAATATTATCCTGCCGCCCTTGCGCTTTTGCTCGAGCGCGACCTTGCGCGCAAGCGATCGGCTGAGGTAATCCTCGGTCTCGGCTATGTAATCGACCATAAGTGCGTTGGTTTTTGACTCGGTTTCCGGCTCCTCGGTAAGCTTTTTGACCGTTTTCGCCGCAAGCTGCTCGGTCTTTCGCACGGAAAGGCCGCCGTCGATGACTGCCCGTGCGGCTTTGAGCTGCTCCGCCGGATCGCTTATCGGAAGCAGCGCGCGCGCATGACCTGCCGACAGAGTTCCGTCCTCGACCAGAGGCAGAACCTCCTTGCTCAGACTCAAAAGACGCATTGCATTCGCAATCGCCGGGCGCGATCGGCCCACGCTTTTTGACGCTTCCTCCTGCGTCAGGCCGTATTCCTCAATGAGGCTTTTGTAGCCGAGAGCTTCCTCGATGGGGTTTAAGTCCTCGCGCTGGAGGTTTTCGACCAGCGCAAGCTCGGCGACGCGGCGGTCGTCGGCTTCGATGACGCGCACCGGCACCTCAACAAGCCCGGCCATGCGGCATGCGCGCCAGCGGCGCTCGCCGGCGATGATCTGATAAAATCCGCCCTCGCGACGGCGCACGGTGATCGGCTGGATCAGGCCGTACTGTGCGATGGAGTCGGCAAGCTCCTGCAAAGAGTCGTCGTCGAAGCGATTTCGCGGCTGCTCGGCTCGCGGCTCGACCTTCGCTATCGGAGCGTAGATCAGCTCGCCCTCGTTCTCGTTATCGAGAATATCGTCGCCGAAAAGCTCGCTGAGGCCGCGTCCGAGACCTTTTTTCGTATCCTTGGCCATATTTAGCTCCTTTTCCTGTACTTTTCGCGCAGCAGAAACTCGTCGGCGAGCTTCATGTATGCGCGGCTGCCCTTGCCGATGCGGTCGTAGGCTACGCCCGGCTTTCCGTGGCTTGGCGCCTCGGACAGGCGCACGCTGCGCGGTATGACCGTTTCGTAGACCTTTGCGCCGAAGTATTCCTTCAGCTCAAACGCCACCTGCTGCGTCAGATTGGTTCGCGCGTCGTACATGGTCATGACGATGCCCTGTATGCGCAGTGAGGGGTTCAGGCGCTTGTTGCACATGCGTATCGTCGTCATGAGGTCCGCAATACCCTCGAGCGCGTAGTATTCGCACTGCATGGGGATTATCACATTGTCGGCCGCGACGAGAGCGTTGAGCGTCAGCAGCTCCAGCGATGGCGGACAGTCGATAAATATGTAGTCGTAGTCGTTGTAGACCATTTGAAGCGCGTTTTTCAGAACAAATTCGCGCTTTTCCTGCCGCACAAGCTCGACCGACGCGCCGGACAGCTCCTTATTTGACGGGATCACGTCGCCATACGGCGTATGACGGATGCAGTCGAGAGTGTCGGCGTTTTTGATCAGCAGCTCATACGCGCCGGGCGTCGAGTTCTTGTCCACGCCCATGCCCGAAGTTGAGTTGCCCTGTGGGTCGCAATCGACGAGCAGAACGCGCTTGCCTTTCATTTTCAGCGCGCAGGCAAGGTTAACGCAGGTCGTTGTCTTGCCGACGCCGCCCTTTTGGTTGGCTATCGCAATTATTCTTGACATAGTCTCACCTCTTGCGGCTATTATATCAAGTCTGCGTCTGTATTTCAATGTTTCACATGAAACATTTGAAAATTTTTTGCCTGTGTTTCACGTGAAACAGGCAGGGCGGCGTTTCACGTGAAACATTACTCGATGAGCGCGTCGATATCCTCAATGCCGAGGCCTCTATGCAGCGCAAGGTCGATGCCGTAGGCTATGAGCTTGGAGGCCGAGCGCACAAGCTCGTCGATATTTCGCGGTGTGACGAAGAGACTCTGCGCGTCCGCGCTGTCGCTGAGCGCCGCTGCATCGGCGACCGTCGGAACGCCGACGGCGATCACCGGGCAGCCGAGGTAAGCCTCGCTTATCTCGGCGCGGTCGTTGCCGACGCCGCTGCCGGGGGAAATTCCCGTGTCGCAAAGCTGAATGCTGCGGCAAAGCCTGCGCATCTCGCCGCTTGCGAGCGCATCGACGGCAATAACGCAGTCGGGGCGCACAAGCTCGCACATGCTGCGGATGGTCTGCGCGCTTTCAATGCCGGTCGTGCCCAAAACGCCGGGGCGCACAACGGATACGGACGAAAACGCCGCGAAATCCTGCGGAAGCGAGGATTTCAGGTGCCGCGTGACGATAATTCCGTCGGCTGTAAGCGGCCCGACCGCGTCGGGAGTCACGGCGCGGTTGCCCAGACAGGCGATTAGATAGCTCTGCGCGCGCTCGACCGCCTCGAAGCTTTTCAGCAGATCGCGCAGCGCCGCCGCGCAGTCCGGGAAGCTCTGTCCGCGCCGCGTAACATAATCTGCCATTTCGAGCGTGAGGTATTTGCCCATAGGCTTGCCCAGCGCCTCGGCTCCTGCCTCGGAGGATATCACAACGCGGCTGACCTCGCAGCCGTGCAGCGAAAGCGTGTCGGCGAAAACGCCCTCGGGTGTTCCGTCCAGCCTGCCGACCGCCTCGGCGGCCAGGTCCGTGCGCGCGAATTTATTCTGCATGTTCCACCTCAACATAACAAGATATAGTGGTAGTTTTACCCTTGACGGCACAAGTGATACATTTGTTTATAAAAAAGCGGAAAAAGTAAAGAAAAAGCTTGCAATTTCAGTGCTTTGATGATAAACTAATTATCCGCGAGCGTCTACTCGCGTTTCGTTACGTTATTCAGTCCCAACGGCAGTAACCGCCAGAACGGAAAATCAGTCTGGCAGCCGGCGTAAACCGGCGGTTTTCGCCGGAAAAGTCCGTAGACTTTTGTTACTAAGTTACAAGGAGGTGCAACAACGATGCCCAACATTAAGTCCGCAATGAAGAGAGACGCAAAGAGCAAGGAGCTGCGCGCAAAGAACCGCGCCGACAAGACCGCTCTTAAAACCGTCATGAAGAAGTTCGACGCAGCCGTCGCAGGCGGCGACAAGACCGTCGCAGCAGAGAGCTACAAGGTCGCAGTCAAGGCCGTGGACAAGGCAGCCTGCAAGGGTCTTATCCACAAGAACAACGCAGCTCACAAGAAGAGCGCTATGACCGTCGCACTCAACAAGATGGATTGATCTCAATACCATATAAAAAACCCTCGTCCTCCCGGACGAGGGTTTTTTAGTGGCGCCTTGACGCAGTCACGGATACGGTTATTTCCGGTGGCCCGGTTCGGGACAATGGAGGAAACCGTGCGGCTTCGCAGCTGAGAGCTGATAGTTAATAGCTGTCAACCCCTCGGCAGCAAAGCTGCCTGCTCCCCTTGACAGGTGAGCCACTGTGGTGCGGCAAAAAACTTTGCAGCTTGCACTACCGGGTTGCGTAGCAGTCACGGTTTATTCCAATGTTCCGAACCGGGCTACCGCAAAAACCGTATCCGTAGCTGCGTCAAATCGCCTCTAAAAAATCGCTATTAAAGAGAAACGTTGCGGTGGCGGGAGTTATAGACCTTATTGAGGATCGGGCGCACGCCGTAGTACAGCAGCTTGTTATCGAGATTGAACCAGTATATGAGCATGCTCAGGGGAACGACGCTCAGCGCGCCGACGAGAAGCTTCTTTTTCATTTCGTTTACCATCCTTCGTAATCGTCAAAGTCCACAAGGCTTGCGTCGAGCGGCTCCTCCTGCATGACGGCGGTCATGTATTCGGAAAACTGCCTGCGCATCTCGTTGCGGCTTATGGTGCGGTGGTCGAACATATCGTTCTGCACCCAGACGAGGTGCTTATTTTTATCCTTGGCCTGATCGTTCACGACGCCTGCAAGACCCATCGCGCCCTTGCAGGTGATGTCGTCATACACGAGCACCATGTCGCAATTGAACCTCTCGGCCTCGTCCCAGACCTCGAGCAGATGCCGGTATCCGCCGGTGAGGTGGCGGCGCATGACGCCGCGCTCGTAGTTGTGCGCGATGCCGAGCAGCGCTTCGTCGAGATCATCCTCGGAGATGATGACGTTGCCGGAGAACATGTCCATCTGCGCCGGGACCAACACGCCCCAGCAGTTGTAGGCCCAGGAGTTGAAATCGACAAAGTAGCAGCCGGGGCCGCCCCAGGTTATCATGCGGTGACGCGCCTTGTCGAAGCTGACGGTTTTGTTTTTGTACGCCTTTTCGGCGACCTTGAGCGCCTTCTTCGCGGCCTTGTCGATATACGGCATGCTGCCGCCGGAGAAGGTGAAGTAGAATGCGTGGAACAGCGGCGAGATGACGTTGCCGAAGGCCGTGTACGGCGTTTTCGCGTACTCCCAGACCTCGAATTCGTTGCGCACCTCTTTGTTGTGCTGCTTCATGACCTTGAAAAACGCCTTCTCGTCGAACTTCTCGCCCGTCGAGTCTTCGATGAATTTTATGACCTCTTTCATCTGCGCAAGGGCGTATCTGTCGGTGGACTCATCCTCCCAGCGCATGGGTATGCCGGCGACGGTCGTGGGTATTTTTATTCTGCGCTCGATCAGCTGGCTGTTCATTGTCGAGGAGTCGCAGGGCATGTTGTTCGTGACAAGGCACGCGCCGACCTCGGGGTAGTCGTCGTTTATCGCAACGCCGGCGGCGTTTGCGCTCAGGCGGCAGGAGTCGGCAGGCAGACCGACGCTTTCCATGATGTCCATGTAAAACGGGGCGAGGTTCTGATCCATATATGTTCCCAGAAGCCCCTGCAAAACCTCAAGCGGCAGCGCCTTGAGCTTGGGAAATCCCGCGACGATCTCGGGGCACATGGTCTGCTCGAGCATGACGAATTTATCGGCAGCCTTGGTATCGCCGAAGCGGCGGTCGCCGATCATGCTGTCGGCGAGCATGCCGGTCGTGCCCTTCATGATCGCGTGCATGTGTATGTGCGCGGTCCTCAGCGCCGGGCCGCGCAGACCGGCGGTGCACTTATCGACCATGTGCAGCGCGCCGATGTAGCCGCCGAACCAGCGGTACTCGAACAAGCCCTTGACGATGCGCACGGGGGATCTTGCCGCAAACTGCACCAGTATGCCCAGATTTTCCGCCCACTGGAGATAGTCATAGAAGGTGTCCTTCAGGCCGCGCCACTCGCGGTGCTGCGATGCCGCTGCCCTTGTAAAAGCGTTTTCTCTCGTCTGCCATCACATTTTACCTCCCTGGAGCTTCTTTATCTCGATGCTTTCGACAAAGGCCTGGAACCTCGTGCGGAGCTGGCCGGCCGAAGCCATCGTGTATTCCTTCTCGACGCCGATGCAGGGTATGCCCTCGACCTCGTTCATGTCGTGCACGCCCATGACGCGCTCGTAGCTCCAAAATTCGCAGAACTTCATCTGGAGATACAGGATGCCGTCGGCGTCGTAGTCGTTTACAAGCTGCTTGAGATAGCTGCGGCGCTGCACCTGCTTTTCCTTGTTCATGAATCGGGGGCACTCGCTCGTGCTCAGATAGTGCCGCGCAACGGCGGTAAGCGCGCTTTCGCCCTCGCGGATCTCGATCTGCTCCCTGCCGGGCAGCGAGCCGTAGCAGTAGCGGTCGGCAACGACATACACGCCGCAATCCTCCAGCAGCTTTGTGAACGCCGGGTCATCGACCTCGGAGCCGGTCACGACTAAGCGCGCGCGGTAATTGGGCTTGGGATCGACCTTGCGCTTGCTGACCTCTCTGAGAGTTTCGCGCAGCTTCTCCTTTATAAGATACTGCGGACAGCACTCGCTCACCAGCTGCAAAACGTGGAACTCGTAGCTCGTTATCGGGGGATTTGGCAGCTTGCGCAGCTCGCCAAGCTCGCTTATGATGCCGCATATATCGTTGTGCTCCTCGATCGCCGCGCGGATAGCCTTGTCGGAAATATCAACGCCGTAGACCTTCTCGAGCGGCTCGAGTATGTGCCTGCGCAGCTGATTTTCATAGTGCTCGTAGGCGGCCTTCGTCGTGACGAAGGGCACGTCCATCATGCTCAGGAAAAAGTCGGGGTTCTGCTCCTTGACAAGACCCATGATGTCGAAATACTCATGCGCCCTGTGCATCATCTGGCAGGTCTCGGACGAGAGCATGGCCGACAGGAAGTTATAGCCGCCCTCCATGCTGCGCTCAAGGATGCTGCGCGTGAACGGGCAGGTCTTGTTGGTCATGTAATATGTACCGATGTCGGTGTTGCTCGTGCCGGGGGCACGCAGGCGCACCGAGAAGCAGCCGCCGAGGTTGAGCAGTACCTCGGGGACAATAGCAGGTGTAGCCCAGCGCCTTTTTCCCATCCGCCGTGGCCTGCTTGACAAGCGCGTTGTTCGCCTCGCTCAGCAGCTCTTCAAAGTAGATGAGGTGCTTTAAGTCTTTCATAGTATCCTCCTCATATTTTCACGGACGCGCTCCGGCACGCCCGATAACGCTCCCAAATCGTGAATAATCACAAGCAAATATTAGCACATAGCTAATTTTGTGTCAATTAAATCCTTGACAGTTCTATAAATTTGCTTCATAATATTCCTGTGATTGTGATTAATCAATCACCAATCTGCACAGGCGGTAACGGTAAATGGCGTTTGAAAAAATAAGCGTGCCCTCGGCGAAGGAGTGCTTTTTTGAGAGCATAAAGGTGAAAATACTCTCGGGCGAGCTGCGCCCCGGCGAGAAGCTGCCGAGCGAGCGCGAGCTTGCCGAGAGCACGGGGATAAACAAGTCGGCGATACATCTGGCGATAAAGGATCTTGAGCGCACGGGCTTTCTGAGCATCGTGCCGCGCCACGGTACCTATGTCGCCGACTATGTGGCAAGCGGCAATTACGACACTCTGCACGAGCTGCTGCGCTCGGGCGAGAGTTATCTGACGCGCCAGCGCATAGTTGCGCTTGTCGAAACGCGCAACGCCATCGAGGGCGGCGCGCTCATCCGCCTTGCAAACAGCCACACCGAGGACGATATACGGGTTCTTGAGGAGCACGTCGAGCGCTTCAGGGCCTCGCGCGGCAAGGGGCTGAGCGATGTTCGGCTCGGCGAGATGACCAAGGATTTTCACTACCTTATCTGCAAGCTCAGCGGAAACGAGGTGTTCATCCTGATCATGAACTCCTTTGCCGAGATATCGCGCGGCCTCTGGCGGCACTGCGCCGGGCACTGGGGCCTCGAGGGGCTTATCGAGCAGAGCGAGCACATTGTCGAGCTTATAAGATCCGGCCGCGGCCTCGATGCGCAGGTTTATATAACCGATAAATTCAACGAATTCGTCCGCGACTGCGGCATCGTTTTTTAGAGGCGATTTGACGCACCTACCAATACGGTTATCTCTGGTAGCCCGGTTCGGAACAATGGTGGAAACTATATTGTTTCGCGCACCGGGAGATTGTTCTATATTAGTGCAAAATCTCGTCTGCACTCTCGTAGGGAACGGATTTATCCGTTCCGCATGTACCGACTTTGCCGGTACTGAAACCAACGTCGTAGGGGCGATCATTGATCGCCCGGTTCAATAATGTTGCGGTTAGCACCGCAGATTTAATAACACCTCATCCGTCACCAAAGGTGACACCTTCCCCTCAAGCTACGCAGGGGAAGGCAAAAGGGACGGTCTGTGACCGCCCCGATGAATAATGAATGATGAATAATTAATAATGAATAATTGCGGTGTGCCTGCGGCACGGATTTTAATTGCGCATCAACGCTGATGCCGATACGGTTTTTGCGTCATCCCGACCGGGAACTACCGGCAAAACCATCACAACGGAACGGATGAATCCGTTCCCTACAAAGTGCGTCCTAAAACTCAGCAGCGCACTAACGGGATGCGAAACGCTATGATTTATGCCAATGTTTCCGGTCGGGCAACCGCAATATGCGTATCCGTAGCTGCGTCAATGCGCCTCTAAAGAAGAATGTCGTCGTAGGTGACGGAGAGGGCGGTGCGGAGGGCTTTGATCTCGTCGGGGCAGAGCATGCGCTGGCCGACCTCGATCTTTGCCAGAGCCGAGCGCGTCATATCGCAGCCGAGAAGCTGCATGCGCGCGGCAAGCTGCTCCTGCGTGAGCTTTTTCTGCTTGCGCAGCCACGATAAATGAGTTCCGACCCTGTGTGCGTATGCCTTGTCCATGCGTTTGCCTCCTGTTCCGAATCGGTGCAAAAATTACGTTTTCGATAAGCCGATTTTAAACGAAAATGTCGAAACTTTGCACTAATATAGAACAAAGAAAAATTAGCGCCCAAATTTTCTGCACCATATCGGCGCAGTCACAGGGCGCCGCGCGGCGTGCGCAGCTTCGCGATGAGAAGCAGCAGCGGCAAAATGACAAATAAAATGGTGAGGCTCGCGCCGGGCACGATGATCTGGGATATGCTGCGCATAACGTGCTCGCTTGTCGGCATGAGCAGCGCCGCCGTGCCGGACAGCGCCGCGCACAGCGGAATGATGATGCGGCCGTTTGACATATCGAGCGCGCGCACGTCGCCCTTTTCGGGGCGAAAACCGAAAATAAGCCGGAAAATGTGCGATGCGGTGCACAGAAGCAGCGTGAAAATGACAAAGTCGGACAGCACCCACAGGGTCGTGACCAGCGCCTCGATGCGCTCAACGGTCTTGGTCAGCGTCACGTCGCGGATCATTGAGAAAAACGGGTGCAGCGTGCGCGAGGTAAGGCGCGCGCCGTAGCAGCCGATGATGACGGCGCAGAACGTGCAAAGCAGCAGGCAGATAAGCGCGAGCCAGCCTGCGTATGAGGCAAAGCGCCGCCCCTGAAGCGGCGACTGATCCTCCAAAAATGCCGCGCAGTAGAGCACGGCGCCGTAGATCTCGACGACGGCAAGCCCGGAGATGAACACCTTGCCGGCGCTCTGCGTTTTTATCGGAAGCAGGTTTCGCACATCGACCGAGCCGAGCGAAAATATAAGCGCCAGCACGATGACCGACAGCAGCACCGGCGCGAAAACGCGCGAGGCCCTCGGCAGGGCCTTGACAGGGCCGAGCGCGGCCACCGTTCCGATGATGAGCATCGCTATCATAAAAAACAGCGGCCCTGCATCGGGATAGATCGTCGAAATGAGCCGGTGCGCGCCGGTGCGCAGGATAAACCCGGCGGAAAACAGCGTGAATGAGCCGATCAGAGCAAGCCCGATGGCCCCGGCCGTGTGTCCCGAGCGACGCATTATGACTTCGCCCAGCCCCTCGCCCTCGCGGCGCATTTTCATGAGCGAGGTGAGGATGAGCAGAAACAGCAGCAGCGGCGGCAGCGCGCAAAGCGGCGCAAGCCAGCTCGCGCTTCCGGCAAGCTGCGCGGCCGCCTTCGGAAGAAGCCGTGTCACAGGCGCGAGCGACGCGACAAAGCACATAGCCCGGAGCTGCCGGCGGTCGTATTGAAATTTCATTGGCCGGTCTCCTTCAGGTCAAGATTGAAGCTGCGGTCGAGCCGCGCCGAGACGCAAACGCGCATATCCAGCTCGGGCAGGACAAGCGCGAGATTTTCCGCCGCGCCGCGCAGACGCACGGGGTGGCGCATCTCAAGCGCGCTGCCCAGATGCAGAAAATCGCAGCCGGTGCTTTTTTCAAGCTCGAGCACGCCCTCGGCGAGTGCGCGCACCTTGTCCTCAAGCCCGGCGGCAAGCTCGTCCGGGTCAAAGCCGCCCTTGACCTCGGCAAGCGATGCGCTGATTTTAATATTAAATGTAAGACCCTCAAGCCCGTCGCCGAACACGGGTTCTATATCAGTCGGCGCTGTCAATCTGAAGCGCAGCGTTGCCGACGCTCACGGTCATGGGGCCTGCCTCGTTGAGGATAAGGCTCACGCCGCGCGCAAGCTCGGCCGGGATGCGGCCGCAGGCTTTGTTTTTATATATAATAGTATAGCCGTCGGGCACGACCGCCATTTCGCCCTCGCCGGCGTCGGGATCGGTCGCGTCGGCAGGTGCGGCGGCGACCGCGCAGATGAGCGCGGCACCGTTTACATCCATGGCCGATATGATCTCGGCGGCGGTGTAAACATGCATGTCGCCCCGAAGCCGCAGCTCCTGCGTCAGCGCATGCATGAGCTTTGTCGCGTCGCGCTCCTCGTCGCCGGCACCGAGGATAAGCTCCGAGGCGCTGCCTGAGGAAACGGCAAACACGGGTATGCTCAGGCGGAATGCCGTGTCGCGCTCGATGCAGTCAAAAAACTGCGTCGTGTCGCTGCTCAGCACCTGCGCGCCGAGCAAGAAATACGCCGTGTGGCCGAAAAAAAAGCTGAAGTCCGCCGCTGTAATGCTGAAGCTCGTCCTGCGCCTCGGTCAGCGAGGCCGCGCTTGCGCTCAGGCGCTCGGGCTTTTTGCTGCCGTCCTCGCTGCCTGCGCCGTAGCTGCCCTCGGCCGAGACGGAAACGGTCATGCCGCCGTCGGGCATGGAGTCAAAGCCGAGGGTCTGCACGATCATAAGCTCGGCAATGTCGCGATAGTTTGAATAAATGCTGCCGCCGGAGCAGCCTGCGGATAAGACGGCAACGCCGAGCGCGCACAGGATCGCGATGAGCTTTCTCATGCCTGCCTCCTTCTGTCGGGCGTGTTCAGCTCCGGCTCGCGCATTTTCTCCTCGGGAAGCGGCCGCCGCAGAAACGTCCGGCTGAGATTTTTTCTGCGTCCGCCCGACCACGGCGCGGTGTAGTTGCGGCCGAAGGAGTCGATCGTGCACAGATACCACACGAAAAGGCACAGCGAGATGACAACGCCGAACAGCCCGGCGGCGATCGCCGCAATGACCAGCGCAAAGCGGCATATCCTGAGCGCCGCGCCGAGATCCTGGCTCGGCTGCGCGTAGCCTGCTATGCCGGCCGTGGCGACAACGATCACCGCGATCGGCGATATGACCTTCGCCTCGACCGCCGACTGGCCGACGATGAGCGCGCCGATGATGCTGACCGTGTCGCCTATTGGGTCGGGCAGGCGAAGTCCGGCCTCCTGCAAAAGCTCAAAGGCGACGAGCATGCCGATAAGCTCCAGCGCCGTCGAAAACGGAACGTCCTGCTTCGACGCAATGACCGAAAGCAGAAGCTGCGTCGGGATCATCTCCTGATGATACATGGCTATGGCCGTGTAAAATGCCGGCAGCGCCAGCGCAAGGATCACCGCGGCCCAGCGGATGACGCTCAGCGCGGATGAAACGACGTAGTTCTGGCTGTCCTCCTGCGGAACGCGCAGAAATTCCGGGAACGATACCGGAACGAGAAACGCTATCGGTATGCCGTCGATGATAAGCCCCACGCGCCCGTTGAGAAGCTGCCGCGCGAAGCGGTCGGGGCGCTCGGTGTGGACCAGCTGCGGAAACATCGAGCGCGGCCGGTCGGCGATGTATTCCTCGATAATGCCGGTCGAGAGCGCGCCGTCTACATTTATATTATCAATTCTCCGCCGAAGCTCGGAAACGACCGCAGGATCTGCAATGCCGTCAACGTAGAGTATCGCCGCCTGCGTCATGCTCTTTCGGCCAATGACGGTGCTTTTTATCTTCAGAGCGGGATTGGCGATGCGCTTGCGCACAAGGGCGGTGTCGGTGCGCAGGGTCTCGGTGAAGCTGTCCTTGCCGCCCTTGAGCGATTTCTCCATTGTCGGCTCGCTGATGCCGCGCTGTATCTGCTGCGACCTCAGCTCAAAGCACACCGCGCACCGTTCGTCCTCGAACACGACCGCGCAGCAGCCCTGCGTGATATCGCCGACGATATCGTCAAGGTGCGCAGCTGCGCCTGCGCGCTGTACACCGCGCCGTCGAGCAGCCGCTGCGACGATATCGCAACCCCCGAGCGCAAAAGCTCGGTCAGCGGCCGCAGAACATCCTTTGAGATGTCGCCGCCGGCCGCAACTCCGTCAAGCCAGCAGACAAAAAGCAGCCTGTCGCCGGCAAGTCCGGGGCGCACCTGCCGCGATTGAAAATCCGAGCAGCCGTCGAAAATATCCTCGAGCGTTTTCCTGCCGACTGCTCCCGTGTACGCCGGCTCGCGCCGGACGTGGATACCCTCGCCGCTTTTTTCGCGGCGGAACAGTTTCATAAAATCAGACATGTTGTTATTATGCGCGCCATTATGCACAATATTTAGTGCAAGGGAAATTCCGCGAAAAAAAGTTGTGAAATTAGTCGAAAAAAGTGTTGACAAACTGTGTCCTGAGTGGTATTCTAAGCAAGCGCCTCGGGAGAGAGCGCCGCATCGATGAAAGAGCGAAATAAAAAACTTCAAAAAAGTTTGAAAAAACTCTTGACAAATGCGAACCTTCGTGGTAAAGTAAATAAGCTGTCCGCTGAAAGCGGCGGCGCGAATTGTACCTTGAAAATTAGATAATGTAAGAACAGCTTATGCTAAATAAGCACCGGAAAAGGGTTCAAGTTTTTCCGAGAGGAAGAGCTTAAATTAATTTCTTTGAGAGCTAAGAAAAGCAATCATAATTTAGATTATATCTGCGATGAGCAGTTATGATACAATTTATAGAGAGTTTGATCCTGGCTCAGGATGAACGCTGGCGGCGTGCCTAACACATGCAAGTCGAACGAAGCACTGAGAGTTTGAGATTTCGGTCAAGAACTTTCTTTGACTTAGTGGCGGACGGGTGAGTAATGCGTGAGCAACCTGCCTTTCAGAGGGGGACAACAGTTGGAAACGACTGCTAATACCGCATGATATATTCGGATGGCATCGTCTGAATATCAAAGATTTATCGCTGAAAGATGGGCTCACGTCTGATTAGTTAGTTGGTGAGGTAACGGCTCACCAAGACTGCGATCAGTAGCCGGACTGAGAGGTTGAACGGCCACATTGGGACTGAGATACGGCCCAGACTCCTACGGGAGGCAGCAGTGGGGAATATTGGGCAATGGGCGAAAGCCTGACCCAGCAACGCCGCGTGAAGGAAGAAGGTCTTCGGATTGTAAACTTCTTTTATCAGGGACGAAGTAAGTGACGGTACCTGATGAATAAGCCACGGCTAACTACGTGCCAGCAGCCGCGGTAATACGTAGGTGGCAAGCGTTATCCGGATTTACTGGGTGTAAAGGGCGCGTAGGCGGGGATACAAGTCAGATGTGAAATCTATGGGCTTAACCCATAAACTGCATTTGAAACTGTATCTCTTGAGTGTCGGAGAGGTAGACGGAATTCTAGTGTAGCGGTGAAATGCGTAGATATTAGGGAGGAACACCAGTGGCGAAGGCGGTCTACTGGACGATAACTTGACGCTGAGGCGCGAAAGCGTGGGGAGCAAATAGGATTAGATACCCTAGTAGTCCACGCCGTAAACGATGAATACTAGGTGTGGGGGGACTGACCCCCTCCGTGCCGCAGTTAACACAATAAGTATTCCACCTGGGGAGTACGGCCGCAAGGTTGAAACTCAAAGGAATTGACGGGGCCCGCACAAGCAGTGGATTATGTGGTTTAATTCGAAGCAACGCGAAGAACCTTACCAGGGCTTGACATCCAACTAACGAAGTAGAGATACATTAGGTGCCCTTCGGGGAAAGTTGAGACAGGTGGTGCATGGTTGTCGTCAGCTCGTGTCGTGAGATGTTGGGTTAAGTCCCGCAACGAGCGCAACCCCTATTGTTAGTTGCTACGAAAGAGCACTCTAGCGAGACTGCCGTTGACAAAACGGAGGAAGGCGGGGACGACGTCAAATCATCATGCCCCTTATGTCCTGGGCTACACACGTAATACAATGGTCGTTAACAGAGGGGAAGCGAAACCGCGAGGTAGAGCAAATCCCTAAAAGCGGTCCCAGTTCGGATTGCAGTCTGAAACTCGCCTGCATGAAGTCGGAATTGCTAGTAATCGCGGATCAGCATGCCGCGGTGAATACGTTCCCGGGCCTTGTACACACCGCCCGTCACACCATGAGAGCCGGGAACACCCGAAGTCCGTAGTCTAACCGCAAGGAGGACGCGGCCGAAGGTGGGTTTGGTAATTGGGGTGAAGTCGTAACAAGGTAGCCGTTCGAGAACGAGCGGCTGGATCACCTCCTTTCTAAGGAGACATGTTGGTAACCATTCCAACGAACTTCCTATGGTCAGCCTTTTCCTTTCTTACATTGTCTAATTTTGAGGGTACAATCCTCAATTGCACCTTGAAAACTGAACAGAGAAGAGAATTAAAAGAAAGCAAGGCAACAGAGGGCGCATCTGAAAAGATGCGAAACCAAAAAGCAAATGTGGAAAACTTTAATTTATTAGGGTAAATACAATTTTGTTAAACTGAAATTCTGTTGAGCCTGCATAATTCTAACGTATGAGAACTAGTTAGTTCAAAAGGACTAAATAGGTCAAGCTAATAAGAGCGCAAGGGGAATGCCTTGGCATCAGGAGCCGAAGAAGGACGTGACAAGCTGCGATAAGCTTCGGGGAGCTGCAAATGAGCATTGATCCGGAGATTTCCGAATGGGGAAACCCACATAGGCAATACCTATGTACCGTGCATTGAATAAAATAGGTGTACGGGGGAACGCCCTGAACTGAAACATCTAAGTAGGGGCAGGAAAAGACATCAACCGAGATTCCGCAAGTAGTGGCGAAGCGAACGCGGAGGAGGCCAAACCAGAGGTCATAGATCTCTGGGGTAAGGACTTGCATCACGATCAGAGGTATCTAGCGGAACGGCATGGGAAGGCCGACCACAGAGTGTGAGAGTCACGTACGCGAAAGAGAAGACTGACAGCGAGTATCCAGAGTACCGCCGGACACGTGAAACCCGGTGGGAACACGGGTGGACCACCATCCAAGCCTAAATACTACCTGATGACCGATAGAGAAGCAGTACCGTGAGGGAAAGGTGAAAAGAACCCCGGGAGGGGAGTGAAATAGTACCTGAAACCTTGTGCTTACAAGCAGATAGAGCACGTTAAAGTGTGATATCGTACCTTTTGTAGAATGGTCCGGCGAGTTATAGTCACTGGCGAGGTTAAGTTATTCAGTAACGGAGCCGAAGGGAAACCGAGTCTTAATAGGGCGTCGAGTCAGTGGCCATAGACCTGAAACCGGGTGACCTATCCATGAGCAGGCTGAAGGTGAGGTAAAACTCACTGGAGGGCCGAACCCACGTTCGTTGCAATGACCGGGGATGACTTGTGGATAGCGGAGAAATTCCAATCGAACTCGGAGATAGCTGGTTCTCCCCGAAATAGCTTTAGGGCTAGCGTTATGTTAGATTACCGGAGGTAGAGCACTGAATAGGCTAGGGGGGCGATGAGCTTACTGAACCTTATCAAACTTCGAATGCCGGATAATTGATGCATAGCAGTCAGACAGTGTGAGATAAGTTTCATTGTCGAAAGGGAAACAGCCCAGACCCACAGCTAAGGTCCCAAATATATGCTAAGTGGAAAACGATGTGGGGTTGCGAAAACAACCAGGATGTTGGCTTAGAGGCAGCCACTCATTAAAAGAGTGCGTAATAGCTCACTGGTCGAGTGACCCTGCGCGGAAAATGTAACGGGGCTAAGCATATAACCGAAGCTTGGGATATCCAATGGATATGGTAGGGGAGCGTCGAATACGGGGCGAAGTCGTAGCGGAAGCAACGGTGGACTGTATTCGAGTGAGAATGCCGGAATGAGTAGCGAGAATTATGTGGGAATCATAATGGCCGAAAATCTAAGGTTTCTTGGGGAAGGTTCGTCCGCCCAAGGTAAGCCGGGAGCTAAGGCGAGGCCGAAAGGCGTAGTCGATGCACACACGGTAGAAATTCCGTGGCCGCCGAAAGTGTTAAGCACAGGGACACATAGAGATAGCCGGACCGGGGCGTTGGTTGACCCCGCTGAAAGGGCCCGTAAATGATCGGGGAGTCGGCGATGCTCTGTGGCGAGAAAAGCTGTGTGTATTACTAAGGCGCCCGTACCGCAAACCGACACAGGTAGATGAGGAGAGAATCCTAAGGCCAACGGGAGAAGGGTTGTTAAGGAACTCGGCAAATTGACCCCGTAACTTCGGGATAAGGGGAGCCGGCCAAGGCCGGCCGCAGTGAATAGGCCCAAGCAACTGTTTACCAAAAACACAGGTCTCTGCTAAATCGAAAGATGACGTATAGGGGCTGACGCCTGCCCGGTGCCGGAAGGTTAAGAGGAGAGCTTAGCGCAAGCGAAGGTTTGAATTGAAGCCCCGGTAAACGGCGGCCGTAACTATAACGGTCCTAAGGTAGCGAAATTCCTTGTCAGGTAAGTTCTGACCCGCACGAATGGCGTAATGATTTGGGCACTGTCTCAACAGCCCGCCCGGCGAAATTGTAGTACTGGTGAAGATGCCAGTTACCCGCAACTAGACGGAAAGACCCCATGGAGCTTTACTGTAGCTTAATACTGAAGATCGGTAATGCATGTACAGGATAGGTGGGAGCCAGCGAAACCGGGCCGTCAGGTTCGGCGGAGGCAACCTTGGAATACCACCCTTGTATTGCTGGTTTTCTAACCTGCGGCCGTGAATCCGGTCGGGGGACACTGTTAGGCGGGCAGTTTGACTGGGGCGGTCGCCTCCAAAAGAGTAACGGAGGCGCTCAAAGGTTGGCTCAGCACGGACGGAAATCGTGCACAGAGTGCAAACGCATAAGCCAACTTGACTGCGAGACCGACGGGTCGAGCAGGTACGAAAGTAGGAGTTAGTGATCCGGTGGTATGTGAGTGGAAATGCCATCGCTCAACGGATAAAAGCTACCCTGGGGATAACAGGCTGATCTCCCCCAAGCGTCCACAGCGACGGGGAGGTTTGGCACCTCGATGTCGGCTCGTCACATCCTGGGGCTGAATTCGGTCCCAAGGGTTCGGCTGTTCGCCGATTAAAGTGGCACGCGAGCTGGGTTCAGAACGTCGTGAGACAGTTCGGTCCCTATCTGTTGCGGGCGCAGGAGATTTGAAGGGAGCTGTCCTTAGTACGAGAGGACCGGGATGGACTGACCTCTGGTGCACCAGTTGTCGTGCCAACGGCACAGCTGGGTAGCTATGTCGGGACGAGATAAACGCTGAAGGCATCTAAGCGTGAAACTCCCCCTAAGATAAGATCTCCCATCCTTTATGGAGTAAGGGTCCATGTAGACTACATGGTTGATAGGCCGGCGGTGTAAGCGCAGTAATGTGTTCAGCCTACCGGTACTAATAGCCCGAGGGCTTGACCTACAGTTATGCAGGCAGCCTTGTTCTTCCTTTCCTTTTCTGTTCAGTTTTGAGGGTGTAATGCCTCAAATAGTTGGTGTTTTTAACGGTGAGGGTCCACCCGTTCCCATTCCGAACACGGAAGTTAAGCTCACCAGTGCCGACAATACTTGTCTGGAGACGGACCGGGAAGATAGGTCAATGCCAACACAATAGACCGCTACGAAAGTAGCGGTCTTTTTGCATATATTTGCTTTTTCGCATATAGGCCGAAAATTACTGTGATGCCTTTGATGCGGCGTTGACAGGCAATGTGGTGCTGAGATAAAATGTTTAGGTATATTGAGACAAATTTTGCTTTCCGGCTTTGACGAACGGAGGTAGCCATGGATTACAAAGTGATCGATTACGCAAGCTGGCCGCGCAGGAAGATGTATGAGTTTTTCTCCGCTGCCGATCAGCCTTTTTACAATGTTGCGTTCCGCCTTGACGTGACGCGCGCGTATAATTTTGCAAAGGAGCATTCGCTGTCGTTTTACATGGTGATGACTTATCTCGTAACTAAGGCCATCAACTCCGTTGAGGCGTTCAGGTATGCAAAGCTCGACGGCGAGATCGTGCTTTTTGACGCGCTGATGCCGAGCTTTACCGATCTCAAGCCCGGCGCCGAGCACTTTCATATTGTCACCATGCCCTGCGAGGGCGACATTGCCGAGTTCTGCCGCGAGGCGAAGCGTAGGAGCCGGGAGCAGGATTGTTTTATCGACATGAGCATGGAGGGTAAAAACCTCATTTTCATCACGAGCCTTCCCTGGCTCGACATTACCTCGCTTTCGCATGAGCGCACGTTTGACCCCGACGACGCGATACCGCGCGTGGCCTGGGGAAAGTTCGTCGATGACGGCAGCGGCCGCAAGGAGCTTGGCATGTCGCTGGAGGTCAACCACCGCTTTATTGACGGCTACCACATCTCGCAATTTGCAAATTTTTTGATGTTTTTTCGGAGTCGCTTTGACGCAGCTGCGGATACGGTGATTGCGGTTGCCCGGTTCGGAACATTGGAGGAAACCGTGACTGCCTCGCCATACGTTAGTGCACGGCTTAGTTTTGCGCCGTGCCCTTGTAGGGAACAGGTTAGCCTGTTCCGTTTGCTGTGGCTTTGCCTGCACTCACAGGTCGGGCAACCGCAATAACCGTATCGGTATCGGTGTTTGTGCGCCACTGAAAAAACGGATTTATCCGTTCCGCTTACCGCGGCTTAGTCGGCACTCACTTGGTCGTGCTGACGCAAAAACCGTATCGGTACCAGCGTCAATGCGCCTCTAAATGCCTTCCCCTGCGTAGCTTGAGGGGAAGGTGTCACCTTGGTGACGGATGAGGTGTTATTAAATCATTGCCGTCAGGCAAAAACATTATTAAAATCGGGCGATCAATGATCGCCCCTACGGCTATAGATTTTTTGTGCCGACAAAAACCGATACATATTGTAACAATGTAGCGCCTACGGCGCGGATTTATATTTACACCTCATCTGCCGCAAGCGGTTTTTTAGAGGCGCGTCAGCACTGATACCGATACGGTTTTCGCGGTCAGCCCGACCGGAAAGTACCGACAAAACCATAACACGCGGAACGGATAAATCCGTTCCCTACAAGGTGCGGTGCAAAACACAGCAGCGCACTACCGTGTGGCGAGGCAAACACGGTTTTTGCCGTTATTTCCGGTCGGGCAACCGGAGATATATGTATCCGTAGGTGCGCCAAATCGCCACTAAAAAGAATTTACGGGGATTTTACATTGGGATGGTATTTTACATTACGCTTTACATTTAAAATTAAGGCAAAGCGAGGTAATGACAATGATATTTTGTGTTGAAGACGACGCAGGCATCCGCGATCTGATGATATACACGCTCAACGCCTCGGGCTTCCGGGCGGTGGGCTTTGAAAACGCAAGGGAGTTCTATGCCGCTCTGGCAGACGACACTCCGGAGCTTATAATGCTTGACATCATGCTGCCGGGCGAGGACGGCATATCCATCCTCAAGCGCCTGAAAGCCGACGCGCGCACGGCCGACATTCCGGTCATTATGGCGACGGCCAAGGGCAACGAGTACGATAAGGTCATCGGCCTTGACCTCGGCGCGGACGACTATCTTGCAAAGCCGTTCGGCATGATGGAGATGGCCTCGCGGGTTCGCGCGGTGCTGCGCCGCAGCGGCCGCGCGGCGGAAAAGCAGCAGCTGATCCGCGTCGGCGGCCTTGAGATGAACCTCGGTGAGCACATCGTTACGGCCGACGGCATCCGTGTCCAGCTCACGCTCAAGGAGTTCGAGCTGCTGCGCACATTCATGACAAGCCCCGGCCGGGCGTTCACGCGCGAGCAGCTGCTGTCCTCGGTCTGGAGCGAGGATTTCCTGGGCGAAACGCGCACGGTTGACGTCCACGTCGGCACGCTGCGCCAGAAGCTCGGCGCCTGCGGCAAACGTACATCCGCACCGTTCGCGGCGTGGGCTATAAGCTGGAGGTGTAGCATATGACGAAACGTATTTTTCGTTCGACCTTCGCCGTTGCGGCCGTGGTGCTGCTGGCGTCGTTCGTGCTCATCACGGGCGTGCTTTTACGAGTATTTTTTTTCAAACAAGCAGATGGATCAGCTGAACATGCAGACCCACCTTGCCGCGCAGGGCGTCGAGTCCGCCGGCGCGGATTATTTCAGTGATATAAACGTCGACGGCTGCCGCATAACCTGGATCGCCGCCGACGGCACGGTATTATACGACAGCCGGGCGCAGCAGTCGGGCATGGAAAACCACGCCGACCGCGAAGAGGTGCAGCAGGCGCTGAAAACCGGCCACGGCGAGAGCATGCGCTACTCCACGACGCTCATGGAGCGCCAGCTTTATTCCGCCGACCGCCTGTCCGACGGCTCGGTCGTGCGCATTTCGGACATGCAGTACACGCCGCTGACGCTGATCCTGGGTATGATCCGGCCGGTCATCATCATTGCGCTGCTTGCGCTGCTGCTGTCGCTGCTTTTGGCCTCGCGCATGTCAAAGCGCATCGTAAGGCCCCTCAACGAGCTGAGCCTCGACAATGCCGACAGGATCGAGACCTACCCCGAGCTTGAGCCGCTGACCGATAAGCTCAGAAGCCAGCAAAATCAACTGCGCGAGCAGGCGACCGAGCTGCGCCGCCGCCGCGACGAGTTCGAGGCCGCGACCGGCAACATGACCGAGGGCCTGGTCCTGCTAAACGAGCAGGGCAGCGTGCTGAGCATCAATCGCTCGGCAACGCACATCCTCGACATAAGCCGCTACTGCATCGGCAAGGATATCCGCGCCGTCGGCGCCGTGCCGCAGCTGCGCGAGCTGAGCGAAAAGGCGCTCGGCGGCGAGCACTGCGAGGCGCACGCGTGCCTCGGCGGCGTGAGCTACAGGCTCTACGCAAGCCCCGTCACCTCCGGCGATAAGGTCTCCGGCGCCGTGCTCCTGATGCTCGATACCACCGAGAAGGAGCAGGCCGAGCAGCTGCGCCGCGAGTTTTCCGCCAACGTCTCGCACGAGCTGAAGTCGCCGCTGCACACCATCTCCGGCTGCGCGGAGCTTCTGGCAAACGGCATCGTCAAGCCCGAGGATGTGCCGCATTTTCTCAGCCAGATCCAGTCCGAGGCAAAGCGCATGATCGCGCTCATCGAGGACATCATCAAGCTCTCGCACCTCGACGAGGGCGCGGAGGATATGCAGCGTGAGGATGTCGACCTGCTCGCCGTCGCGCGCCGACAGGCCGATAACCTCGCAGGCGGCCGAAAGTGCGCAGGTTTCGCTCTCCGTCAGCGGCGAGAGCGCCGTCGTAAACGGCATTCCGCAGCTTCTCGACGCGATAGTTCATAATCTCAGCGAAAACGCGATCAAATACAACCACCCCGGCGGCTTTGTCAAAGTCAACGTCCGGCGCGAGGGCGGCTCGGCGCTGCTGACGGTCGAGGATAACGGCATCGGCATTCCGCCCGAGCAGCAGGAGCGCATTTTCGAGCGCTTCTACCGCGTTGACAAGAGCCACTCAAGGAGGTCGGCGCGGCACCGGCCTCGGCCTTTCGATCGTAAAGCACGCCGCCGCGCTGCACAACGCGAAAATTAACGTCGTCTCCGCCCCCGGCAAAGGCACCGTCATCACCGTAGCTTTTTAGTGGCGCATTGACGCAGTCACGGATACGTATATCTCTGGTAGCCCGGTTCGGAACATTGGCGGAAACCGTATCGTTTCGCGCTTTTTTAGAGGCGCTTTGACGCAGCTACGGATACGGTGATTGCGGTGTCCCGGTGTCGAAGTTACCGACAAAACCGTGAAACTCTCGCGCTACGCAAGGTCGTACTATATTAGTGCAAAACTTTGTCTGCACCCCATTGTCTTCCCCTTGCGGAGCTTGAGGGGAAGATGCCGCTTGCGGCAGATGAGGTGTAATTATATCCGCGCCGTAGGCGCTACATTGTTGACATATGTATCGGTTTTGCCGGCAGCTCCCGGTCGGGATACCGCAATATATGTATTTGTACAATGTGAATGCGCCTCTAAAAAAGCGCCACTGAAAAAATGTGGCGGTTAGCACCGCAGATTTAATAACACCTCATCCGTCACCAAAGGTGACACCTTCCCCTCAAGCTCCGCAAGGGGAAGACAAAAAGGGTGCGATGCAAAATTCAGCACCGCACCTGCGTTACGCGAGGTAGCCACGGTTTTGCCGGTAACTTCGACACCGTGCTACCAGAGATAAATGTATTGGTAGGTGCGTCAATTCGCCACTAAAAAGACTTGACAGGATGGGATTTCGTGTGTATAATACACTTTTCAGAAATGAAAAAGAAGGAGTTTAGCTATGAATAAATATCTTGACATCTCACCCGAAGTTCAGCAGGCACTGGCAGACGGCAAGCCCGTCGTAGCACTTGAGAGCACGATTATTTCCCACGGCATGCCTTATCCCAAAAACGTGGAAACAGCTATGCTCGTTGAGAAAACGATACGCGAAAACGGCGCGGTTCCTGCAACTATCGCGATCATCGGCGGCAGACTCAAGGCAGGCCTGTCCCCCGAAGAGATCGAGTATCTGGGCAAGTCCGGCCGCAAGGTCGCGAAGGTTTCGCGCCGCGATCTGGCAGCCATCGTCGCGAGCGGCGCAGACGGCGCAACGACCGTCACAACGACCATGATCATCGCACACATGGCCGGCATCAAGGTGTTCGCGACCGGCGGCATCGGCGGCGTACACCGCGGCGCAGAGACTACCATGGACATCTCCGCCGACCTCGAAGAGCTTGCAAACACGCCGGTAATGGTCGTGTGCGCAGGAGCAAAGAGCATCCTCGACCTTGGCCTCACGCTCGAGTACCTCGAGACCAAGGGCGTTCCCGTCATCGGCTACGGCACGGACGAGCTGCCCGCATTCTACACTCGCAGCAGCGGCTTCGGCGTTGATTACCGCGTCGATACTCCGGCGCAGCTGGCCGCAATGTTCAAGGCGCAGCAGGAGCTGGGCATGAAGGGCGGCATGCTCGTCACCAATCCCATCCCAGAGCAGTATGCAATGGACAAGGCTGTCATCGACGCTGCCATCGAGCAGGCGGTTGCCGAGAGCAAGGAGCAGGGCATCCACGGCAAGGAGACCACTCCGTTCCTGCTGGCCCGCGTAGTCGAGCTGACCGGCGGCGACTCGCTCGAGAGCAATATCCAGCTTGTTCTCAATAACGCCATCGTTGCATCCCAAAACCGCAGCAGAGCTGTGCAAGTAAAATAGACCTGCGATCCCGGGCAGGCATGCGCCGACCCGGGATCGTTGACCTTAATAATACAAAAGGGTATTGACTTGTGCCGCTGCATGTGGTATTATATATAAGCTCTAAGGAGCATCGGATATCGCGGAGTGGAGCAGTCCGGTAGCTCGTCGGGCTCATAACCCGAAGGTCGTGGGTTCAAATCCCTCCTCCGCAACCATCTTGAGTGACCAAAATAGATACACTCACCTGAAACCCCTGAGAAATCAGGGGTTTCGGCGTTTTTATGCCCTGTTTTTTCAAAGCGTGTTTTATAGATACACAAGGGCATTTCAGAGCGTTAGGCAGGACTTGAACTAAATTCTCGGCTGATTTGGCCTGCTTTATGGTGGGCTTTACGCTCTCAGGGACCTTTTGTCTCTCATCTTTCTCATAATAATTTGAAACTTTTTATTGAAGAGGTTGGTATCATATTTTGATACCAACCTCTTTTCAGTTTACGAGGAGGTTCATCACATGAACAACAGCAACACTGGGCAGCAGCTTCGCTACCTCGAAGAAATCAGCATTTCTCTCCACCGTGTGGGCTTTGAAACAAAGTCGCTGGAAGACTGCGAACGTTCCATTCTGTGGAACAATGCTCCGCTGTGTCGAATCACCGGCAGGGGCAGCGTGTTCTATCGGCGAGAGGATGTGGACACGCCCCCCAGGCAGAGGATGCCCTGTTTCGCGTCGAGGACATCGCCGCGAAGACGCTGGAGTATATGACCACTATGGAATCCGCTCCGCAGCTCAAAGCCAGCGGACTGGATGGCGACTACCGTATCCTCGCTGACTTTGGCGGCACGGTGCTGGCAGGCACTCCGAGCAAACACGGCGTTCAATTCGTCACATGGAATTGGGACTATGACCGCACAGGCGTGGTACACGGGCACTATTTCATGGAGATCTACGATGCTGCCAAGCAGGATTTCGCCACACGCCCGGGCTGATCCAAACGGAACAGCTTTTCAGCCCAGAGCAGCTGACTGAGATTTATCGCTGCTGTGCCGACTCTGTGGACGGGGAGTTCTTTGAACTCACTGACAAGCAGGAGGAAGTAATCCGCAGTGTCCAGCAACAGATTGAGGTGTGCGTGCCGGATTTGAACGAGCGAATCCGACAGCAGGAGGAAGCATTGGAACGAGTCTCGCAGGAACAGACAATGTAATACTACATGGCAATGGCCGGAGTTTTAGCAATAAGACTCCGGCCAATTTTTATTATGGAGGAAATGAAATGCCGCAGATCAACCGGGAAAAGCTCATTGGGGCATTGGTATGCCCCAGTCTTTGCCCCAGACTTTCCCCGCGACCCGCCGGAGATTCACGGTTGCACACTTTTTGAGCGTTGCAAAGGCTGTCCCTATCCAGGGCATGGCTTCATCTGTTGGCAGAGTGAAGATACCTGCCTGCGGACCAGAATGAACAAAATCAACGGATTGGAGGAAAACACAAATGATGATTCAAGCGGTTCTCAGTAATCCCAGCCACCCGGAATACGGTGTGGCAACGATTCCATTCCCCATTCCCCGGGACCAATACACATACTGCATGGAGCTGCTGGCGGCGCTGGAGATCGGCGACGCGGTCAAGACTGACTGCAAGGTGGAAAAGATCGACAGCTTCTATACTATCCTCAAGCGCACGGAGATGCTCACGGTCAATGTGGAGGAGCTGAATTACCTTGCCAAGCGGCTGGACAGCTTCGACACCGGCGAGGCCGCACAGTTTCAGGCAATGGCCCACAAGCTGGAGCTATTCGAGCTGAAGGATCTCATCAACCTGACCTTCTGCTGCCAACAGGCCACAGTCATTACCGACTTTTCCGACCTCGCCGCCATCGGCCGCGACCATTACATGAACCTGCGCGGCGGCAGCGCAAGCGTGGATGAGCTGAACACGCTGGACGGCAAGGAAACGGCACGGCAGCTCATTGAAAGCGGCAGCGGCACGATCACGCCCTACGGTGTGGTCTACGACAACGGCATGAAGCTGGAACAGGTCTATGATGGCCGGTTCTTCCCCCCTGCTATTACTACAAGCCGAATGTCATCACCGTTGCGGTGATTTTAAAAAGCCGAGCCAGAGGACACAGAACACATCACATGGCTGTTCCTCCCCATGGTGCAAGAGGAGATCGACCGCGCCCTCCTTCGCGGGGGCATCACAGATCACGCCGATGTCCGCCTGCGGCTGGAGGACAGCCAGCTCCCCAATGAGGTGGATGTCCTTCTGGATATGGAGTACGAAACCCTCTCCGACCTCAACGAACTGGCAGCGGCGACGGATGGGTTATCAAAAGCGGATATGGAAAAGCTGGGCGCCGTGGTCATGCTGGCAGAGCCAAAGTCCGCGGCACAGATCAAAAACCTTGCAGAAAGCCTTGACCTCTTTGACTTCGCCCCCGGTGCGCACTCTCCCGCCGAGTACGGCAAGTACATGATTCGTCAGTCCGGGCGTTTCGACTATGACGAAAATCTCGACGCTTTTTATGACTATGAGAAGTACGGCACGGAGCGCATGAACGCCGAGGACGGGATGTTCACCGACCGGGGTTACATCGCCTATAAGGGCTATTACAGTATGGAGGAAGTAATGAACGGCAGCCAGAGCAGCCACATGGAAATGGGAGGGATGATGTGATCATTCAAGCAGAACTCAGGCGGAAACAGTCCGAGTATGAAGGCGAAGCATGCAGTGTAGATAAGGTAATCGAGTTACCCGCCCAGCGGTTCCAACAGTTCAGCCGCGCACTGCTGGCTGACTATGATTTCATCGCAGAGAACAAAAATGCCATCCGGCACGATGATGACGCCAGACACTGCCTGCTCATCCTCGACGCGGAGGGAATGGACGGTTTCCTTGTTGACCCACAGGGGTATAACTACGCCCGGTACAGTGCTTTTGTTCCCAACGCCCGCAGCTTGCTGACGCCGGATATGGGGATCGACCGCAGCTACCTTTCGCTGGCAGAGCCTTGGCGGGATGAGAGCAGGGATGAAATGCCTCCGCATGACGCTGCGCGTCAATGGAAAGCCGGACTACACCCTCGTCCTCCCCGCTGATGAGGAATACCTCGACGCTGTGAAAAATTACCTTGATATCGATGTTTTCGCGGATGCCATGCTCTGTGATATTCGCTTCAAGGTGCCTTACATCGGTGAGCTGATTCGTGATACGGATTGCCCCGCCGTGGAGGATTACAACGATTTTGCCGAAGCCTTGGAGGACATCTGGCAAAAAGGACGGCGCGCTCCTGACCTACGCCGCCGTGCTGGAGGCAGAGAAACCGGAAACACTGCACCGCGCCTGTGAGCTCCTGCAAGATCTGGATAACTACCAGCGCATTGTGGAGGGTGCCTACGGTTACGGTCAGCAGCGATTGCAGGAAACGCTGGGGCTGGATGATGAAGCCATCTATGAGCTGGACGGCTACATGGATTTTGAGAAATACGGTCAGGACTGCATGGAAAACGACTGCGTGACAAAAACAGAGTTCGGCCTGCTGCGCCGTTTGGACCCGCCCTTCCCGGAGCAGACGCAGGGGCAGCAAATGTTTCGGTAGACTTTGCGGCAGATGTGTAGTATGTTTGCCGTTGCCCAAAAGAAGGGAGTGATACCTATGAACACCAAGATCTCATATCTGTACAGAGATGCCGATAACTACAAGATGCACAATAAATGCGTCATTGCCGGTACGCTGACTACGGAACAGGCTCGTACCATCAAAGATAGCTGCGAAATGGGGGCGAATACTTCATTCCAAGGCAAGTAGGACTGCCGGAACGCCGCTTCGACCGGTATGATCCTGCGGTGGATCACTGCTGGTTCGAGCTGGATGAGGACTGCTTCTCAGAAACGATAGAACCGCCTACTGTAGCCCTTACTGCCACAGAACTGGTCAACCGTTTCGAAGGATGTAAAAACAACTGGCGGGATGAAGCGTACACGCCGCAGATGGGAGGCATGAAATTTTGAACGTCAACGCAAGAACAGATAAATTCCAGCACATTGAAGTATTTGATAAGCCCGCGCTGTTCACCAACGGGCGCATCGCCCGTGATACCGTGCCGCAGGGCTGGTACTGCTATGACATTCGCGGCTCTGACGATGATCCCGGCGAGCTGTGCTACATGGAAGAAAATGTTGTGGTCAACCACGCAGGCTCGGTGCTGATGCCGGAAAAGCTGGCGATGCCTAAGTCCGGGCGGCTGGATGTGCGGGATGAGCTCGGTTTTCTCGATGAAGGCGACATGACGCTCCGTGAGTTCTGCGAGGCGCATCAGCTCCCCTATCCCGCGGAGAACATGAAATTTCATATCCGACCTGCCCGCCCGGAGGAGGCGGGCTTATTTTATACCCCGCACCCCGAAGAAGATAAGCGGCTGGGTACCGTTGGACATGTCCGGATGGACTTCGGACGCAGCGGCAACGAGTTCTGGCATACATGGTGGCCCCGCGGCCCGGAGGAACTGAACAGCCCCGCGTTCAAGGCGGAGCTACAGGAGGTCGTGGACACGCTGCGGGAGAGTGTGCTGAAAAACCGCTTCGCGATGGAGCGATTCTGCTATGAACACGGCGGGAAAATCAGCGGTGGCTGGACACAGAACTACGGCTACATCGTGGAAACGGAGCACTACCGCTACTGCCTGCGCTGTAACCCGTCCCCTGGAGATTACAACTGCTACTGTACGGCCTATGATCTGGATGTCCAGCGGCAGAACATGGCGCGGGACAAGCCCCTGGTGGGCCGCGTGTCCTATGCCAATGGCGATGCACAGGAGTTTACCGATGCCGAAGCCTTTCTCAAGTGTGTGAGGGAAGAACTTCCGTATCGCCCGACCACTGGCTTTCGGTATGAGGTGCTGACCGATGATTCTGCCGTCCGCAAAGCTGTGGATGATATCGTCTTTGACTTCTATGGCGAGGAAAATCCCCGTCAGTTGGAGGAATATCAAAAACTGCCCAAACAGGGCATGACAATGGGAGGAATGTGAGTATGGACAGAAAAATGGTGAATTTTATCAGGCAACAGTATCCCCCCGGCACCCGCATCCGGCTCAATTCTATGGATGACCCCTGGCATCCCATTCCCGCTGGAATGGAGGGCGAGGTGGACTTCGTGGACGATGAGGGGCAAATTTTTATGAAGTGGGACAATGGCCGCACGCTGCCGCTCGCTCCCCCGGCGAGGACAGCTTCACGGTGCTGCCGCCCAAGCTGACCACCCTCAAGCTGTATATGCCCCTGACCGCCGACCTCTACGAGCGAAACGAGTACGGTGATTTCGACGACAGCAGTACATTGCTTGAGGGCCGTGAGCTGCGCGGCTACCAGGATCAGATCACGGCGGCACTGGTGAAAAACCGGATGCCAGAGGAAACCGAGCGCGGCATCATGCACTGGTATCATAAGCCTGACAGCATCAACACAAAGGTCCACTCCGCTGTGTTCACGGTAGACAGCCGAGGCGGAGAGCTTTGGGGCGTTGCGGAGTGCCGTGTTGCCGGGGAATTGTCGGACACCGAAATGGATACTTTGAAAGAGTTTATCACCGGACAGGCTTCGGACGGCTGGTGCGAGGGTTTCGAGCAGCGGGAGATCTCCGTGGATGACGGCGGTGAATTGTATGTCCACTTTTGGAATTCGGACGAGTGGAGCATCCAGACGGAGCAGGAGCTTTTCTCCCCCAAGCTCGCAGAGGGGTTGCCGGAGCTGTGCTTCTCCACCCTCCCCGGCACCGGGGAACTTATCTGCATCAAGCGCGGTGAAAGCGGTTACTACCCCAGCAACTGGTCCACGGACGATCCCGCGCATAACCGTGAGATAGCGGACTATAACAACGAGCGGCTTGGGGTGACGCGGGAGCAGCGGCTGGCGATGGAGTGCGGCAGCATGCACGGCTGGAATACTCCTGGCGCTGACCCCGGTTACTATGAGCAGAAGATGGGAGGAATGAAGTTTGGCTAAGAAAGTGTTTGCCGTTTATTTGGCAAAAGAGGACGTTCCAAACAGCGAAGCCTACGCAACGCTGGAACTGCCCGCCTCCCCGTGGGAGCTGTGGGACGCGATGGAAAAGGTGCGGCTGAAGGATGGCGAAGCACTGTACATGGAGATCGAAGACTACTATGCCTTTGCGTATCTTGCTCCCCATTTGGATGGGTTAGAGATCAGCCTCAACGAGCTCAACGACCTTGCCGCACAGCTTGCGGCATTGGACGAAATGCAGGAGGTTGCCTTTGACGGTTTCCTGCGTATAGAGGTGCAGAATAAAGTCGATACCAACGGCGGCGTCATCACGCTGCAGGATCTGCGGAATCTGGCAGTCAGCGCAAAAACCGACTGCTGTCATGTAGTGGATGCCGCGGATGACGCACAGCTTGGGCGCTTCTATGCGGAAAACGGCTTTGTGCCGGAACTGGAGGGCATATCGGATGCAGTATTCGAGATGCTGGACTTCGCCGGCATCGGAAGAATGATGCGATGCAGTGAAAACGGCGTTTTTATGAACAGCCTGTATGTGCTGCGGGATGGCGAACTGACCACTGCGCCGCCCGTCCAAAAGACGCTGCCGGAAAAGCCGGGATACCTATTCCGACTGACCCTCGGTCTGCACCCGGATTTCAGAGACAACCGCACGGCAGTGCTGGATCTGCCCGCGTCAGAAGAAGCGCTGGCTGCGGCACAGGAGCAGCTCGGCACCCTGAATTGGGAGAATATCGTTGTCCTCAACTATGACGGCATTCTTCCCAACGCTGCCTTTTTCGCAGACCTCCCCACTGAACTGGAGGCGTTCAACGAGTTCACCAAAGCAGTGCAGGATATGCCTTTTCCTGAAAAGCAGCTTCCAAAGTTGAAGGCTCTGCTGAAGCAGTTTGAGGTGCAGGACATCGAAACCGCCATGGGCCTGACGGAGCATCTGGATGACTACGTCCTCACACCGGAGATCAGCTCGCCGCAGGAAACGGCCATCGACCAGCTTCACTTCATGACGGATGACCACTCGGTGGAATTGCTGATTTCCCATGTAAACCTCTACGCCTACGGCTGCGACCTCATCAGGGAGGACAACGCAGTGCTCTCGCCCTACGGCCTGCTGCACCGCGCGGACTATCAGCCCATGCTGACGCCAGTGCAAAAAGCATCAGAAGCGAATATGACGATGAGATGAGCAAAGCAGCTTACAACCTCTCCAGGCATTTCCGCGCAGCATAGGCGATAAAGTCTTCCAGCGTGAGGACTTCGGCACCATGTGGAATCTCACGCCATCTTTTCTGTACATCAGGATCAGGGCTACACATTGCCACCGCCATTGCAATCCGGATTTCTTTTCGTACCTCATCTACGGTGGTGTTGTGTCTACGGGCAACTTCTAACAGCGCGGTATCGGCGCTTATGTTCTTTCTCTTCATGGTATCTCTCCTTGCTATTTTGAACGGTTGCCGTTCTTATAGAACTACAATAGCACAGAGGGTTAGGGTAAAATCGTCGAACGCAGTCGAAAAAAACAGAGGTCTGCAAATAAGCAAACCTCTGCACCGGTGTTACCGCAATTCGTCGACCAAAGTATCCAGCACATTCATCACCTTACGCTGCCCTTCTGGTGACAGTGTTTTCAATCGCTCGGAGAGCTCTGTGGCGTGAAGCAGCGTTGCCACATCCAAATTATCCTGAAGCAGCTCGTCCGTTCCAACCTTGAGTACATTGGCGATGGTAACCAGCTTATCCAGCTTTGGTGCTTTGACTCCGCGCTCGACCACACTCATGTGGTCCACGCTGTAGTCCACGGCAGCAGCAAGATCCTCCTGCGTCATACCGGCACGCTCACGGGCAGCTTTGATTCGTTTTCCCAATGCGACCTGATCCATACAGCAATCTCCTTTTGAACGGAATCCGTTCTTAAAGTATATTGGAGATGTTATTCGATTCACAGGAGCAAAAAGAACGGTAACCGTCCTGTATGGACGGAGCAGAAATAATAACAGCAAGGGGCCGTATTCCCGGATGGGGAAAGCGGCCCCTCCTTTTTTCTCATTTCGCTCCCTAATCCGGGATAACGGTCTCGGAAAGGAACAGAAATGCGAGAAGAAAAATTATTGAATTATCTGAAAGGAGCATGTACTGGGCGAAAATACAGAGCGAGCGGTGCTGAACTGGAAGCGGCTCTTGGGATTAGCGGAACAGATCTTCGTAAACTGGTAAATCGTATGAGGCGCAAGGGTATTCCCATTGGGAGTGATCGATGCGGATATTTCTACGCTGCGACTGCCGGCGAAGTCTACTCCACGATTCAGCAGCTTCAGAGCATGGAAAATGGACTTGCGGCAGCAAGACGCGGATTAGAGCGGTCACTGGATGCTTTTCCCTTGAGAGAAGGTGCATCTTGAACAGCTTTATCCCTTGGGTGGGCGGCAAAGGTAAGCTGCTGTGGATCATTAACAAGATGGCACCGGAGCGATATAGCCGCTTCATCGATGTGTTTGGGGGCAGCGGCACAGTGACCATGAACCGCCCTACTCGGCATGGGTGCATGGAGGTCTACAACGACTTCAACGGGAACCTTACCAACCTGTTTTGCTGCGTGAAAAGCCGCACCCTTGCGTTGCTTTCAGAATTGGGCTTCTTGCCGTTGAATACGCGGGATGACTTCAATGTTCTTTACAAGTTCTTCTCCAGAGGTGAGTTCACGGATGATTACCTGCAGGAGGAGATGAATCTGACAGAGGTCTACTTGAAGCCTCCCGATGCCGAAGCCATCCGCGCACTTATGCTGGAACGCGCTCCGCGCGGAGATATCCGCCGTGCCGCAGATTACTTCAAACTAGTTCGCTACAGTTTCAGCGGCAGCGCCAAATCCTTCGGCGGCAAGCCCTGCGACATCCGCCGCTTCTTTCATCTCATTTGGGAGTGCTCCCGCCGACTGGCAAATGTCATCGTGGAAAATAAGGACTTTGAGGATGTCATCCGCCAGTATGACCGGGAGGATGCCTGGATCTACTGCGACCCGCCCTACTTTGAGGCGGAGTGCTATGAGGTGGGCTTCCCAAAAGCGGATCACCAGCGGCTCCATGACACGCTTCTGAATTGCCGCGGGTATGTTATGGTGTCCTACAACTACTGCCCGTACATTTCAGAACTTTATAAAGAGTTCTTCATCTTTCGCACTGTCCGTCCCAACAGTATGTCGCAGACGGCAGGCAGCGAATATGAGGAAGCCATCATCACCAACTATGATCCCCGTAAAGCCTGCTGGCAGCTGACTTTAGACTGCTTGCTGGATGGCAGCAGCGATACCCGATACGAACTGATGCACGAACCTACCCATGCCATCAAAACACCAATCAAAGAAAAATGAGGAGGAACCATACTATGAACCTTATTCTTACCAGAGACAAGGCCACCACCATCCCGCCTGCGGCAATGAAGCTGAGTGGCATTCCCGACAACGCAAAGCTGGAGCTGACCACGCTGGACGGAGCTGTGATCCTGACGAAATCCAAAATGACCACAATGGAATATGTCAAGTTGCTCACGGCGTTGACCGCCCATGTTGGTCAGATCCTCCTGTCCTTGCGGGACACCTGTGGCCACTGTGACGAGTGCGATGAAGGCGGTTGTGTTTACAGTAATCTGTCAATCGAAGAACTTTGCCGACCTTCTGTCACCGTTCCCGATTGGGCCCGAGAGGAAGCGGACATCGCGCCCGACGCCAAGCTGGACTGCTATGTGGATGAGGACTCCGGCGTGATTACCGTCTGCGAGGCAGACAATGACTTCGACCTCTCCGATGTATCGCCCGTAATCCTGTACGCTCTGCGCAAGTCCGGCTGTTGTTTATCCGCTCTGGAAAATGCGCTGATGGAGAATGATATTATCTACGATAAGTGATACCGTAGGCATTCAAAGAAGAAGCGAGGTGAGATATCCAAAATGAATGAAACCTATCCCTACCCGTATTCCGCTGCTGAAGCCCGTAAGCGGAATGAACTTTCCCTTTGGCGGGAGAGTTACAAGGCGAACATTGCCTGCCGAAATGCTATCGAGGACGCCATCCGCCAGAACTTTGATGGCATGAACCTTCAGACAGATTGTTTAAAGGCCGTGCTGGACGAATACGGCTTCAAGCGCACCGCATGGGTGCTCGCCAATACTCTGCACGAACTCAAGTGGGATGGGCGTTTCAGCTACGCCAACAAGCATTGGGCAGAGAAGATATATTCCCACAGATCTCAACCACAACAGCGATTTTGTTGTCCGAAGCCATCCGGCTGTGCTGGATGGCTTCGTCAGTTTCTACCGCAAGGCGGTGCAGGCTCTGAATCTCTTCGGCGCGGAGCACTGCGTCGGTGACCGCGCCGAGCAGGACTATACCGGCAAGGTGTTGGTGCTGTCACCGGATACCCTCAAGGAATCCTGCTGGAGTCAGGAAAACCAGCTCTGGTATGCCCATGACGGCTTTGGCTGTTCGCCTCACACCATTGGCCGCTCGGTGCGCTGCACCTGCCTGGGTGACGGTGAGATGACCCGCTGGAATCGACATGAGTTCATCGGTGTGCTGGATGAAAAGTATCTTCCCGACTGGGCGCGTGAGAAGCTCATGGAGCTGACTGCGCCACAGCAGGAGGCACCGGCCACAGGTGAGATGAAGCTGGAATGATCGGAGGTGAACCAAGTGCAGCGCATCTGCATTGATAACCACAACCGCATCTTCTATTACAGCAATCCTGCCGGATACATCGCAGAAAAGGAGGCGGTGGTGGATACCATGTTCCAAACGCAGGAACTGGAGAGTTTTCTGCAAAAGCAGGCTCTCACCATCCGCTGGGAGGACGGCGTCTATGACCGTCTCCTGCTGGGGCAGCGCAGCGGCCGCTTCGACCCAGAGGCTCTGCCCCTGAAGAACTGCCGTATATGGCAGCTCTCGCGGGACAGCCCCATCAATATCCGTTTCGTTTCCTATGAGACGATGGTACAGCGATTCGGTCATCCGAGTCGAAAGAACTATGAGATGGTCTATGAGGGTCAAGTCGGTACCAACGACCTAGAGGAGATCTACACCATCTTCCGCAACCCCGTTCCCGGCTATGACAGCCGCCCCATCGGCATCTCGGATGTGCTGGAACTATACGATGAAGGCGGCAGTGAGTTCTATTACTGCGACCGCATCGGCTTCCAGCAGATCGAGTTTGCACCCCAGCAGGAAATGGATATGAGCCTGTGAAATGAGCACCTGACCGGGTGCTTTTTTCATATCCAAATCAGAAAAGGAGGAATCCCAATGCCCAAAGCCCAAACCAAGGCAACAGCTCCCACCCCTGCACCGGATACCCCGCTCCCCGTGGAGTACGCCGTGCGCATCTATCCCGTGAAGGACAGCAAGTACACCCTCGCCAACGCCAATGTGGACATCAACGGCGTATTTGCCATTCGCGGCGTGAAGGTCATCCGCGGCGAGAAAGGGCCCTTTGTCGCCATGCCTCAGTACAAGGACAGCCGCGGCGACTATCACGACATCTGCTTCCCCTGCACGAAGGAGGCTCGCCAGCAGTTCAACGATGCGGTGCTGGATGCCTATGAGCAGTCGTTCCGACAGCCCCAGCAGACGAACCACGCTCCCGCTGCGGAACAGACCATGTAATCACCCACAACACAAAACATATAACTTGGAGGAAATTATCACATGAAGAAGTTTATCAAGAACACCGTCAATTCCATCCGCGCCAACGCCATCCGCCTTGCCGCGACCTATCGCTCTGGCGAGGGCTACATCGACACCGCCGTCAAGATCCTCATCGCCGTGGTGCTGGGTGCTCTGTTGCTGGCAGGCCTCTATGCTCTGTTCGGCGATGTGGTCATGCCCACGCTGAACAAGCGCATCACGGAGATGTTCAACTACGCTGGTTAATCGTGATGTCTGTCCTACAGGGGACACTGTTCCTCACCGGACTTATGAGCGCAGCATGGACGGATCTCCGGCACAGGCAGATCTATGACCTTTCCAGTATCATTATCGCAGGGGCGGGGCTGATTTCCTTCAGCCCCGCCCACCTTTGGGTCTACTGCTGTCCGTTCCGTTCCTACTGGCAAGTAACAGAGGGCGTGGCGGCATGGGAGATGCGCTGCTTATCGCCGCTTCCGGCTTCCTGCTGGGTGTCCTGCGCGGCGGCGCTGGACTGGTGCTGGCGCTCCTGCTGTACTGCCTTTTTTTATCTTGCGGTAGCCATTGAGCGGACACTGCGCGGAGCGGAGCGCCCACCGGAGAGTTATCCGCTTGCACCATTTCTCGCAGTTGGTTTTATCACCGCATATATCATCTAAAACGAAGGAGGACTTGCTCCATGAGTATTTTCAAAAACCGCACGGTCATCGGCGTCATCTGCATTCTGCTGGCACTGGTGATCTGCTTCGGCATCACGCCGCTGTTCAATCGGGGGATCAGTCAGAAGGCAGAGATCGTCCGCGTCACAAAGGACATTCACGCCGGTGAACTTATCACCAAGGATATGGTCACCACGGCCGAGGTCGGTTCCTACAATCTCCCATCCGGCCTTATGACCACAAAAAACAATGTAGTGGGCAAATACGCCAAGGCGGATCTTGCCGTTGGCGATTATATTCTCGCTGCCAAGCTCTCGGAAGCGCCCGCCGCCGAAAATGCTTATCTCTATAATCTGGACGGCACGAAGCAGGCCATCTCCGTCACCATCAAGAGCTTCGCCACCGGACTCTCCGGTAAGCTCCAGAGCGGCGACATCGTATCGGTTATCGTGGCAGACTACCCAGAGGATGGTGAAACCTGCATCCCCGCTGAACTGCAGTACGTGGAGATCATCTCTGTCACCGCCAGCACCGGCTATGACGCCAATACCGGTGAAGCGAAGAGTGACGAGAAGGAACTGCCCTCTACTGTAACTTTCCTTGTCCTGCCGGAGCAGGCCAAAGTGCTGGCAGAGTTAGAGCAGGACGCCAAGCTCCATTTGTCTCTCGTCTATCGCGGTACGGTGGACGGCGCAAAGCAGTTTATCGAAACGCAGGACGAACTCATTGAGGAGCTGTACGCCGAGCCGGAGGAGTCTTCCTCAGAGAGCGAAAATGCTGATTCTGTTGCTGCTAAGCCCGATAACGAGGTGATGGAATGAATTTCAAGAAAGCCGGTATCTTTCGACGCAGCTCCGAGGGATCGGAACAGCCAGAAGTACAGACGACAGCGGCGGCATGCTGGCGGTTTGGGGCAGTCCCGGCAGTGGCAAGACGGTGACGGCGGTGAAAATCGCAAAAATGCTTTCCGCCAAAAAGAAGAATGTTATTCTTCTTCTCTGCGACATGACTGCCCCTATGCTTCCCTGCATCTGTTCTCCAGATGAACTGGAATGTGAGAGATCCCTCGGCAATATCCTTGCTGCTGCCCGCATTGGAGAAAATCTCATCAAGCATAACCTTGTCACCCTCAAGCGCAGCAACTATCTCACTGTGTTGGGATTACTCAAGGGTGAAAATGAGTACAGCATTCCGCCTTTTACCGAAAAGCAGGCAATAGAGCTGCTGGATGGGCTGCGACAGATCGCACCCTATGTCATTGTGGACTGTGGCAGCTATATTGCAAACGATATTCTCTCCGCTGTAGCGTTGATGGAGGCTGACAGTGTTTTGCGTCTTGCTAACTGCGATCTCAAAAGCATCAGCTACTTTTCCAGTCAACTTCCATTGTTGAAGGATGCCAAGTGGGATGCAGACAAACAGTATAAAGTGGCGGCAAATGTTAAGCCTTTTCAAGCGGCGGACCATATTGGCAAAGTGCTCGGCAGTGTGACCTTCAAATTGCCTTATTCGCAGGAATTGGAGGAGCAGTATCTCGCCGGCAATCTGTTTTCTGACCTTTCTCTCAAGGACAGTCGCGCCTTCCGCAAAGAGCTGGAAAAGATCATTGAGGAGGTGTTTTGACATGGCCCTTGGAACAAAGAGAAGTGCTTCGCTCTTTGCGGCAAACGCAGAAAAAAGAGATGCTTTAGAGTTCCATGACAGCTCAGAGTTAGATGTCGTTCCGGTTGTGGTGGACGACACGCCGCAGCGGACTCTGAACACCGACATTGGCACCCTCGGACGGGCGCACAACCTGTTCTTTACACCGGAAACTGAAGGCAAAGACTTTAGCTCCGTGCTACAGGAAGTACAGGAATACATCTCTGGCTCCTATTCCTCCCTAATCTCTCAGGGTGGCGAAGATGCAAAAGAGCAGCTTCAGCGCTATATCACCAAGTACCTGCAGGATCAACGTATCGCCGTAGCAGGCATGACGCAGACGGAACTGGCGGACGCCATCTATTCTGAGATGGCGGAGTATGGCTTTTTGACCAGCTACATCTATGGAGACGGCATTGAGGAAATCAACATCAACTCGTGGCGGGATATCGAAGTGCAGTATTCGGATGGCAGAAATGAGAAATTGGAAGAGCATTTCGATTCGCCGGAACATGCGCTCGCCGTCATCCGTCGTATGCTCCACGCTTCCGGCATGGTACTGGACAACGCCAGTCCTCTGGTCACGGGACACCTGACCCGCAACACCCGTATTGCGGCTATGAAGTCCCCCGTGGTGGATGAGGATGTGGGCGTTGCCGCCTCCATCCGAATTGTCAACCGCCACAATCTCAGCCGTGAGGATCTGCTCCGCAGCGGCACAGCCACAGAGGAAATGCTGGACTGGCTTTCCGTATTTTTGCGCTACGGGATCTCCATTTGTGTGGCTGGTGCCACCTCTTCCGGCAAGACCACGGCGGCAGGCTGGCTGCTGACCACCATACCCGACAGTAAACGTATCTTCACCATCGAGAACGGCTCCCGTGAGCTGGAGCTGGTGCGGGAGGAAAACGGTAAGGTAGTCAACTCGGTGGTCCACACCCTGACCCGCGACAGTGAAAATGAGCGTCAGCGGATCGATCAGATTGCACTGGTGGATATCTGCCTGCGCTTCAACCCAGATATCCTGGTGGTGGGCGAGATGCGCGGCGCCGAGGCCAATGCCGCGCAGGAGGCCGCCCGCGTGGGTGTGGCGGTGTTGACTACCATCCACTCCAACTCCTGCGAGGCGACCTACCGCCGCATGGTGTCCCTGTGCAAACGAGCCGTGGATATGTCCGATGAAACGCTTCTCAGCTATGTGACGGAGGCATACCCCATCGTGGTCTTCTGCAAGCAGCTGGAGAACAAGCAGCGCCGCATGATGGAGATCATGGAATGTGAGATCCAGCCCAATGGGGATCGCCGCTACAACACGCTGTTCCGCTATGTTATCACGGAAAACCACATGGAAGACGGCAAATTCGTCATCGAAGGACATCACACGCAGGTGAATGAGATCTCCGTGAGTCTACGCAAACGCCTGCTGGAAAACGGTATGCCCAACGAGGAACTACAGGCACTTTTGAACCCCAAGAAGGAGGTGAACGCCACTTGACAGCCCTGCTGCTGACTGCGTGCGTTGGCATGATTGCCGGCGCATTTCTTATCTTTCGCATCTCGCCCATGAATTTCACGCTGGGTGTATTTCACCGGTTGACCGTCGGTCCTAGGAGCATCCGTGATGAAATCAACGAAGCCACCCAGCGCAAGAAACCGAACTTTATGCGTCGTGAGATATTAGAAGTGCAGACGATCCTGAAAGCCACCGGCAAGGAGGATCGATTTCCTATGCTGTGCGCGGCATCGCTGCTGTTCTTTGCAATGGGGTCAGGCATAGCTATCGTACTGAATAACTTTCTGCTCATTCCGGTTTTAGCAACGGGTATGATGTTTTTACCGTTCTGGTACATCAAGCTCACGGCCGGACATTACAAGAAAGACATCGCCGCCGAGCTGGAAACAGCACTTTCCATCATCACCACGGCCTACCTCCGCAGTGAGGATCTGCAGACCGCCGTGGAGGAGAACATCAATTATCTGAACCCGCCCGTGCACGGCGTGTTCCGCAGCTTCCTCACCCGCATCAAGCACATTGACCCGGATATGAATGCGGCGTTGGCGGAACTGAAGTCTGCTATTGATAATGAGGTGTGGCAAGAATGGTGTGAGGCTCTCGCTGCTTGTCAGTACGACCACAGCCTAAGTACCCTCAACCCCATTGTGGGAAAGCTCTCAGATATGCGCATCATCAATGGGGAACTGGAGAATCTCGTGTTCGCTCCTCGCAAGGAATTCATCTCCATGGCGGCACTGGTGGTGCTGAATATCCCACTGCTGTACTTTCTCAACAAGGACTGGTATGCAACCTTGATGACCACTGTTCCCGGCAAAGCGGTGCTGGCGGTCTGCGCCGCCGCTATCTTTCTCTCTTTTGCCAGAGTGGTCAAGCTAACCCAGCCCATTGAATATCGGAGGTGACGGACATGACGATCTTACTGTTCCTTTTCGGCGTGGCTGTTGCCGCGGGACTGTTCTTCATCTTGGCAGATATTCTGAAGCTGCCCCGTCTCTCCACGGAGAAGGCGCTCCTGTCCGCAGGGCGAACCGAGAAAACGCGGATGAAGTCGCTGGACGCCCTCTTCCTTGGCTGGGCTATCAAGCTCTCCAAGTATATCCGAATGGATGAATACAAGAGGCATCGGCTAGAGCGCACGCTCAATGCTGCCGGCATGGATATGACGCCGGAGGTCTACTTGGCCTATACCATTCTCAAGCCTGCCGCCGCACTGCTGGCGGTCATTCCGTGTCTGCTGATCTTCCCTCTGCTCTCGCCCATCGTGGTGCTGCTGTCGATATTGCTTTACTTCAAGGAGAGCCGCAAGGCGGAGGAAATGGTTGCAGAACGCCGCGAGAAGATCGAGGGAGAGCTGCCCCGCTTTGTTGCCACAGTGGAGCAGGAATTGGGCGCAAGCCGCGACGTGCTGACGATCCTTGAAAACTATAAGCGTCACGCCGGTCCCGATTTTGGCCGTGAGCTGGATGTGCTGACAGCGGATATGCGCTCGTCCTCTTACGAGGCTGCACTGGTTCGCTTCGAGGGACGGTTGGCGTCGCCCATGCTCTCGGACATCGTGCGTGGGCTCATCGGCGTCCTGCGCGGTGATGACGGGCGCATCTATTTTCAGATGCTGGCGCACGATATGAAACAGCTGGAGCTCCAACGACTCAAGGCGCAGGCAGCGAAGATCCCGCCCAAGATCCGTGTGTACTCCTTCGTCATGCTGGTCTGCTTTATGCTCATCTACATTGTGGTCATCCTCATGCAGATCCTCACCTCGATGGGAGGGCTGTTCGGATGAGAAACAAATGGAAGAAACGCTCCGGCGAGGGCTATATCGATACCTGCGTCCTCGTCCTCTGCGCCATGCTGGTGATCGCATTGGCGGTGAAGGTACTTCCTGTGTATGTTGCCAAGCAGCAGCTTGACACCTTCGCCGCCGAGCTGGTGCGGGAAGCCGAGATCACCGGCAGAGTCGGCAACGAAACGACCTCCCGCGCACAGGTGCTGTCTGAGCGGTTGGAGATCGACCCGGATATCCGCTGGTCCCGTACCGGCCGCATCCAACTCAATGAGGAGGTGACGGTGACGCTGACCATAGATGTGGACATCGGCTTCGGTGGGCTTGGCAGCTTCCCCATTGAGCTGACGGCACAGGCCAGTGGCAGATCGGAGGTGTATTGGAAATGAGAAAGCTGCTTTCGCTCCCGTTCCGGTGAAGGCTATCCCATGGTCATCGCCGTGACACTCTGCCTTCTCATGCTCTTTATGCTCATCTCCGAGTATTTTCGAGTCAACATCATCGTGCAGGGTGTGCGGGACGCGGTGCAGCAGGCGGTCATTGCCACGGTCAATGAGAACTATGACGATGTGTACCATTCTGTGCGGGAGGGCTATGCCGCAGGCTGGTTCCCAGAGGGGGACGGCGAGTGGTTCGAGTCCATCGATGCCGGTGACATCTATGGCAACCTGTCCTATATCCTCGGCCTTACCACAGATGGCGAAGGCTACATGAAATACGCCGGAAACGAGCTGGAGTATACGCTCTCCGACCTGTCCGTTCATATCTCCAACAACGCCATCGCATCAGGCCGGAGCGAGGGGTATCTCGCAACCGCCACCCTCCATCTGGAGGTCCCCACCCGCTTTGCCGGACGTGTGCTGCCGCCTGTAAGTGTAAATCTGCGGGTCGAAGCCAAGTATATCCCAAAGTTTTAGTGCTTTTATTTTCTTGCAGTAGACTTCCACACAGAGCTGTGGTATGTTCAGGATAAGATGATAGTTCATCAACCCCTACAAAGAAAGGAGTTCGATTATGACAGAGAAAACAAAACGCATCATCCTCATTGCGGCAGGCGTCCTGCTCTGCGCGGCACTGGTGGTGGGGATCGTCAGCCGCCTTGCTGCGGTACCCATGCCCATTGACCCCGCCATCTCGGACGATGTGCCGGACACGAAAGATCCGGTAGTGAACATCAGCGATCCGGAGGTAAAGGTGGATATCAAGATGGATGGCGAACAGCATGATCTCGGCAGGGATGCGGACAACTCCGGCACAGAGCAGACCATTCAGGGTACGCCCACCAAGCCGGATGCACCGGAGCATCCCAGCAAGACGGAAAAGGACCATGTGCCGGATGATGTGCCGGAAGCGGACCGCAACAAGGAAACGCCGCCCACCTACAAACCGGAGCAGACTGAGGTGAAGCCCCAGCCCACTGAGCCTGCAGGCGGTAGCACCAATGATGCCGGACAGGTATATGTTCCGGGCTTCGGCTATGTGACACCCAGTGGTCCAAACGATGGCGGAACGCTGGACGACATGTATGAAAACGGCAACAAAATTGGAATCATGGGCGGCTAAGCCCGCACAATCACAGGAAAGACACGGCTAAGAAGAAGCCGTGTCTTCTTTATCTTCATGACAAGGAGAAATGCACATGAAAAGGCTTTTGCCCCTGCTGCTGGCGCTTGTGCTGGCAATATCCGCCATCGTTCCCGCCTATGCCACAGGCGATGGCAACTTTGATGGCGGTGGCGGCGGCATGGGGAATGGATCAAAGACAAACTACTGGAATCCTGGCATGGATGGCGTAAGAGTGTCTATCGTGGATGTAGGTTCCCATTCTGTAGTGCGAATCCCCATCGACTTAACCAACAAGGTTCCTGTAGCAAATGTTGCTCACTTCGGAAAGGTGTCCAAGTTGTCTTACAATGCGGGACGAGGATTGTCCGTATCGGTCAGCGGATATTCATATCGAAATCCGAGTCAAAGCTTGCCTAAGATTATCTCTACGGGCAGCAGCAAAGCCAGCATTGCAGCCATCCGAAGCTATTTTACCGATGAACAGGTTATCCGTTCTATTGCTGGATACGCAGGAATGGACTTCGATACGCTCATTGGCGGAGACTACAAGCTGGTAGTAGAGCCGCTGGCCTATCTTTGCTATAACGGTCAACAGTTTGCCATGACCGCCACGGAAGCGGCGCTGTATGATCAGGTCGTCAACGGCGATCTCAGAAAGAAGCTGGGCACGCTCACCCATAAAAATCTGCCGCTGGCGATTTTTCTGGAGGAAGCGGATCTCGGCTACACTGCATGGTCCGGTAGCCGCACGGAGAAGGCATCCAACGGTGACATCATCTCATCTCTTGGCATCGGCATCGTCCGCTTCAACGAGGTGACCACGCCGCCTGAAATCAATGACTTTGATTATGAATACCGTGTCAACACAGAAGTCATCACCTCCGTGGAGGTGCGCGGTGGACAGTCCGACCCAGACAAACCCGTATCGGTACGCTTTAACATTCAGGGCAGGACTTACACTGTCAGTAATGTTTACTACCCGGACGGCGACAGCCAGCTGGCGTGGGTGCGCTGGCGTACTCCCGCGGAACCCTGCGTCATAACGATTTCTGTCAGCGTGTCTGGCGGCGGCTCGGCACAGGGTACCATCACCTGTAATATCGTGGATCTGGACGGCAATGACCCGCCCAACCCTCTGGCAGATGACCGCAACGATGCTTTCCGTCAGTCCACCATTCCAGAGAAAGAGCAAGTGACCTCAGCGTCCTGGGGCATCTGGTCACCGTGGTGGCAGGAGAATTGGGAGTGGGTAGAAAACTGGCAGAAATGCTGGCACACAGACCGCTGGACGGATGCGGACGGCAAGACCCACAGGGACCGCTGGTATCATTGGGTGGATAACGGCTGGTGGGAGGATCATGGCTGGTGGGAGTTTGACTATAACGGCTACTCTGCAAGCTTGGCCGGCAGTATGAAGATCACGCCGGACGAGAAGAGCCCCACAGCGACCGCATCCACGCTGAAAAGCGGCTATGGCGTTCAGGAGAAGGTGACCGCAAAAGTCACCACAAATCAGAGTGCAGCTGTCACGGCGGCGCAGAATGCAGTGACCTATTTCCCAGAGTTTGGCTATGAGAACTGTTGGCGGCTGCTGGAGGCAGATATCTCCGGGCGAAGCACGACATTCCAATTCAAAGCCAACCCCTACAGCACCTACAACCGCCGCACCCACTTCACGCCCATCTGGTATCCGGACGGCAGCTATACGCCCTACACATGGCTTCTGGATTGCTGGACGCCGGCAGGAATGCTTTCCATGAACCTGACGGACAGCGTCACCATCCGGGGAATCTCTGGGAGGAGTGGCATATTGCTCCCGCAAAACAACGATAGAAACGGAGGAACTTATGAGAAAAAAGAGAATCCTGATTCTGACCGCCCTTGTGCTGCTTCTGTGCTGTGCTTTTTCCACCACGGCCTTCGCTGCCGGTACGGGCGATGTAGCTGGTGCGGTGGAAAGCACATGGCAGACGGCATCCGGTCAGATTAAGACCGTGGTGAACAATGTAGTCTTTCCCGCCATCGACCTGATCCTGGCAGTGTTTTTCTTCGCTAAACTTGGTACGGCTTATTTTGACTTCAGAAAAAGCGGCCAGTTCGAGTGGACGGCGCCCGCCATCCTGTTCGCGTGCCTCGTGTTCACGCTGACGGCACCGCTGTACATCTGGCAGATCATCGGAATTTGAGGTATAGGCAATGACTTTTTACGAACAGGAGCTTCGGAAGATCGTCGGAGAACGGTACCCCGACGCCGCTTATGTGGGCAGAGCCTGCTATGTGCGTCTGAGCGATATGAACCGGGCAAAGATTCAATTTGTCACTGGAATCGTCGCCAATCAGTACAATGCCCTGCAGATGACGATCCTCAACCGCAGCGAAGGACAGGTGGATACCCTGCGCCTTCGCTTTTCGGATCTGCTGGGGACAAAGATGACCTCAAATCCCAATTTCCGAAACGGCGTGGAGCCGCACATTTGGGATGACTATGGAAAGGTGAGCTGGTATGTATATCACCCCACTCAGCAGGACTATGAGGTGCTGTCCGATGCGGTGTCAGACTATCTGGAGGTATTTCAGGATATGAGCCAGTCCGCTGACCGGGCGTGGAGCAGACAATGTAACAAAAGCGTGATTTGAAGGCCGTACCAGCTGTACGGCCTTTGCCATATCCCAAAGCAGCTGGTGCGGCCTCACCCGGAAGTGAGGTGAAACCGATCAATGTTTATTTGGGATTTTGTTGCCGATAAGATACTCGGCCAGATCGTGGATTGGTTCTACGGTCAAGTCGTGGGTTTCCTCGGCAACTTCTTTGCAGAGATGGGAAACATGGGCGCGGAGCTCTTCACCATGGATTGGGTGCAGAGCATCGTGCTGTTCTTCTCCTATTTGGCATGGGCACTCTACGGCACAGGGCTGGTGGTGGCCTGCTTTGAAACCGGCGTGGAGTATTCCAGCGGCCGCGGCAACATCCGCGAGACCGCCCTCAATGCCATCAAGGGCTTTATGGCTGTCAGCCTTTTCACCGTTGTTCCGGTCCGGCTTTATGAGCTGTGCGTTTCTCTGCAGGGGACCTTCACTGCGGCACTCACCGGCTATGGGACTTCCATCGGGGATGTGGCCGGAGAGGTCATGCAGGAGTTCAACGCCGTGGAATCAATATCCGACCTGACGGCAGGGCCGCTACTGGGCTTCGGCAGCATCACCAGCGGGATCATGATCCTGTTCTGCCTTATCCTCATGGCTTATGCCGTTGTCAAGGTCTTCTTCGCCAATCTAAAGCGCGGCGGCATCCTGCTCATCCAGATCGCTGTGGGAAGCCTCTATATGTTCAGTGTCCCTCGCGGATATACAGACGGCTTTATTCAATGGTGCAAGCAGATCATCGGCTTATGCCTGTCGGCGTTCTTGCAGGCGACGATCCTTGTCGCCGGACTTATGGTGTTCAAGGATCATGCCCTGTTAGGGCTTGGACTCATGCTCTCTGCCGGTGAGATTCCCCGTATCGCCGGAGCCTTCGGACTGGATACCTCCACCAAGGCAAACCTCATGAGTGCTGTATATACCGCGCAGGCCGCCGTCAACACCACACGCACGGTCGTACAGGCGGTGGCACGATGAGAGAACTGACAATGGGCAGCTTGTTCGATGGTATTGGTGGATTCCCTTTGGCCGCAATCCGCAGCGGCATTACGCCGGTGTGGGCGTCGGAGATCGAAGCCTTTCCCATTGAGGTCACGAAGCAGCGCTTTCCAAGCATGATCCATGTGGGCGACATCACAAAGCTGAATGGCGCGGTGCTGCCGCCCGTGGACATCATCTGCGGGGGCAGCCCATGTCAGGATCTGTCCGTAGCTGGCGCAAGGGCAGGTCTTGCGGGGGCGCGTTCCGGCCTGTTCATGGAACAGGTCAGGCTGGTAAAGGAGATGCGAAATGCAGACAAATTACGAGGCCGAACAGCTCTCGATGTTCGGCCAAGATTTATGGTATGGGAAAATGTTCCCGGCGCCTTTAGTTCAGGAACGCCAAAGGGCGAAGACTTCCGAATCGTTTTGGAGGAGATCGTCCGCATTAAATGCGATTCCGTTTCAGTCCCTCGACCTGACTCCGGGCGCTGGGAATCTGCTGGGCGAATTCTATTGGGAGCTGATTTCTCCCTGGCGTGGCGGTGCCTCGACGCTCAATACTGGGGTGTCGCCCAGAGACGCAAAAGAATCTTCCTTATCGCAGATTTTGCAGGCAGATCCGCCCCTAAAATACTATTTGTCCCCGAAAGCCTGCCTGGGCATCCTGCGCCGGGCCTTTGAGCGCGGCAAGGAACTGCCGAAGAAGCTGGAGCGTGCCCTAAAGATCCAGGCGGGGCTCATGCGCCCGGACGGACAGCCCACAGGATTTGAAGCGTACCACATCAACCAGCGGGATGAGGGCATCGACCTGCACGGCGTGTCAGGCGCGTTGATGGCAACCACCAATATGCAGATGCAGACCTTCGTGACACAGCCGGATGAAGCTGTTGAAGGCTTTGACGGCTACAACGGTGATCTGACTGGCGATGTAGCGGCCACGCTCGGCGTCAACTGCGGGATGTCTACTGGAAGAAACGGAGTCATGGCCTTTGCCGCCAATCAGCGGGATGAGGTGCGCGATCTTCACGATGTAGCTGGTGCGCTGGGCGCACAACCAGGGATGAAACAACAGACCTTCGTAGCTTCAGGCGTTGTGACCAAAGGCAACGGGGATTGCTTCCTTTCCGAGGAACGGCATACGGCACTATCAGCAGGAGGTGGTCAGGCAGGACAGGGATATCCCTGTGTGCTGACTGCCGCCTTCTCCGCGGGTGCCGGAGTCTCTGCTGGGGGCATAGGCTATGGAGAGGAACTGTCTCCACACTAAAAGGATCTGCCGGAGGGAATTGTATGCCATCCGTTTTGTGTCTCAATGATCAGGGCGGCAGCGTGATGGAATACAGTGAAAATGTGTCCGGCACACTACGGGCGCAGGAGCATGGACACCAACCTCTCGTATACGAAAACCACGGCATTGATAGCCGTTACACAGGGCCACATAAGGTCGCGCCGACCATGTCTGCGCGATACGGCACAGGCGGCAATAATGTGCCGCTGGTCGAGCAGGATTCCAATGCTATCTGTATTGCCGGAAACATTGTGGATCGTCAACCTCAAAATGGTGGCAACGGTCTTGGCTGTCAGGACGATTTGGCATATACATTGACTGCCACGGATCGCCATGCGGTCTTTAGTCGGCAACGTGTGGATGCCTTCAGGCAATAATGTGGCAAGTACCCAGAGCGCCCGTCAGTATAAGGACGCAACTGACCTAATTTGCCAACAGGCAGAAGCCTATGCCTACCTTATCCGCCGCTTAACACCTCTGGAGTGCGAACGCCTACAGGGATTTCCGGACGGATGGACGGATATCCCCGATGCTTCGGACAGCGCCAGGTATAAAGCGCTGGGCAATAGTGTTTATTGGGACAAAGCCATTATGTTAATGATGGGCACAAAAATGGCATGAATACAAGGCTTCTTGGGATTTTACTGCACATAATACTCCACATTTCAACCTTTAATCATAGCAGCTAAAACCTTTAAAGTAAGGGCTTACTTTTTCCGCTTGTTCAAGTAGAATTGTCATTGTAATAGAAGAAATTTCTACATGAAGGGCGGTGGGTATATTGCCAAACAAGCTAATCAAAGACCTCATTGACAAAGGTGCAGTAACTCTAAAAGAACAGGGATATTCCATACGCAGTAGAGAATACACCCTATTGACATGGAAGCAATTTCAAGAGTTCTGCAATAAAAAGGGATATGAAACATATTTGCCCTCGCATAAAGATGAATTCATCACAGAACTCGGCAAGTGCACTCCACCTTTAAGGCAGTCCACAATTGACCGCAAAGCCGGAAGCATGAAAATGCTTGATCTGCTTGCCACCAAAGGCACATGGGGAAAGGGGATGCTCAATCCTCTGCAAGAGTTGTTGCCGGAATTCAACTCCTTTCTTGATGCGCAGGAAGAATATCTCATCAAAACCGGTTATTCAGAATGCACCAGAGAAACGATGCGAAATTATATCTCCGTAGTTATGCGGTACTTTCAGAATGCTGGTATAACAAAGCTGGAAGAACTTAACAGCTCACATGTCTCGGCATATCTGCTGACTCTGAGAGGCCATGCAAAAAGTACAGTGCGTTGTGAACTCAGCCGACTGCGGAAGTTCCTGTCGTATCTGTATCTGCTTGGATATACATCCGAAAATCTTGCACCTCATGTACCTGAATATCGTCTGGGACAAGCACAGAGCATAATTAAAATCTGGGAGTCAGAGGAAATCAATGCAGTATTGGAAACCGTGAACAGAGCCAGCCCAAAAGGAAAACGAGACTATGCTTTCATTACTATTGCCGCTGAACTTGGTGTGCGAAGCAAAGATATCTGCAATTTGAAGTTGTCCGATATTGACTGGAAGCTTTGTTCAATCTCCTTTGTGCAAAGCAAGACGGGCAAGCCGAACACACTTCCTCTCAGCGAAAAAGTGGGATCTGCTATTATTGACTACCTGCATATTCGTCCGCAAACAAAATGCGAATACCTGTTTGTCAGTTTGAACCCTCCATATGGCAAGATGAAATCAATCCATTCAGCGTTCCATAGGTATGTCGCGCGTTCAGGGGTAAAAGTGCCAATTCATGCGCATCACGGCCTGCATTCTCTTCGGGCAACCGTTGCGACAAAACTGCTATCTGCCGATGTGTCTCCAGATATCATTTTTTCATTTCTTGGCCATTCGGACCGAGAATCTCTGGGACATTACATCCGTCTGGATATTGAAAACCTGCGTGAATGCGCCCTGTCGTTTGAGGATGGTGATCTCTTATGAGCAGAACTTACGAGTACAGAAGCGGACTGGCAAGTCAAATAAGTGCTTTTATTGCAGAAAAGCGGGCCTGCGGATGTAAGTATGAAAAAGAAGCCAAAACCTTTCAAACATTGGACCGGTTTCTCGTAGAACAAGGAATCAATACTCCAGTGTTGCCGGAATTGGTCGTTGAGAAATGGATTGAAAAGCGGCCCAATGAAAAGCGTAAAAATCAAAAATGGCGGCTTAATTTCACAAAACGCTTTGCCAAATATCTTCAATTGAATGGCTATGCCGCGTACTACCCCGAACTTACCATTTCATCTCGAGATGATGCTGACTTTTCTCCCTGCATTTTTACGAGCGATGAGTTGGCACGTATTATGAAATATTTTGAAACGATGGTTCCAAGCAGGCAATGTCCTACTGCGCACCTTGTCTTTCCTTTGCTGTTTAAGACTCTGATCTGCTGTGGATTACGTGCCGGAGAGGCAACCCGGCTCCGTGTAAAAGATGTAGATCTTATAAACGGCGTTTTGCAGATTTGGGAAACAAAGCATGACAAACCAAGATATGTTCCTCTGTCTAAAAGTCTGTGGGCGGACTACGAACAATATTTTGAAGAAATCCATGCGGAAAGTTCTGGTAACAACTATTTCTTCCCCAATCCCCGAAAAAGCTGCTACCATACAACCACAGTCTACAACCGGTTTCGGGATGCGCTATGGCATTGTGGAATTGCGCATAAAGGACGTGGATACGGTCCGAGGGTTCATGACCTTCGTCATACCTTTGCCGTTCGTTCTATGCAAAAGCTGAAAAAATCCAAGAGCGACATCGTGACTACACTTCCATACCTTTCGGCGTATCTCGGCCATTGCAACATGAGTGCGACGCAAATCTATCTGCATTTAACAGCGGAATGTTACCCTGAATTTATTCAAAAGCAGTGCGATTATCTTGGCGATACGATTCCAACGTGGGAGGCGCCGAATGAAAACTGCTGATTTTGCCGCACATTTGACGGAGTTTCTTTCCCATTACCTGCCCGAACTTAAAAATATCAGTACGAACACGATTTCATCATACTGCGATGCATTTCGGCTATTCCTTGGCTATTGCCAGGATGTAGAGGGGATGAGGATTGAAAAGCTTTCCATAGATGATCTGACGCCGGAACTCGTTGACCATTTTTTGCAATGGCTGAGGATAGAGCGAAACAATGGAACCGCGACGCGTAGCCAACGTCTTGCAGCCATCCGCTCATTTGTTAAATACCTGCAGATAAAAGAGCCGCGCCTTTTGCTGAATTTCCAGCAAATACTGGCAATCCCAGTGAAAAGAGCTGAGCGCAAAGCGATTAATCCGTTGACAAAAGAGGCGATTGCGCTGATCCTGCGCCAGCCGGATACATCCACTCTCAGCGGCAGAAGAGATGCCACTATCCTGTGTTTTCTTTATGATACAGCAGCCCGTGTGCAGGAAATCTGTGACTTACGTATTGAAGATGTCCGTCTTGATTATCCTGCAAGTGTCAAGATCCTTGGTAAAGGCAGAAAAACCAGGGTAGTTCCCATTTTGCCGGCAACGGCGCAGAACTTGAAAAAATATCTTACTGAAATGCACATGCTTGCACCGGAAAAAAGTCATCTGCCGCTATTTATGAACCGCAACGGGCAAAAGCTAACTCGTGCAGGGGTTACGTACATCCTGAACAAATATGCCAAGGCCGCTTCAGTGATTGATCCTTCTATACCGGAGAAAATTCCTCCGCATTTGATGCGCCATACTAAAGCAATGCACATTTACGACGCGGATAATGATCTCGTTCATGTGCGCGATTTCCTCGGACATTCCGACATTAAAACTACAGACATATATGCCCGTTCAAGTCTTACAATGAAGCAGAAAGCTCTGGAACGAGTCGGATTCTCCAGTTCCCTCAATGCCTTCCTGGCAGAAAAGCCGGAGTACAATGGAGTGGTTGAAAAGTTTTGGGTCTCAAAAAGCATAGCACATTATGTGAAGCAACTGCGCCAGGAATCCTCTCCTGGCGCAGTTTTCACATCTGTTCTTCTCATAACGACCATGATTAAATAAACGCTGTTATGTTGAGCTTCACATAACTCTGTGGCGATACCGTGTGTGGAGTTTATTATATCGCGGATCGCTGCAATGCTCCGCGCTGCATAATAGCTTTGGTGGTATCGCTGGCTTTCGCATTGCTTCTTCGTTGGGTTTGGTGAATAGATTTTCTTACCTTCTTTCAGTATGCTTTGCTTGCAAAATCGAGGAAAGGAGCAGAACCGATGGAGGGAAAAAAGAACCTCTGTGCCATGATATCCACCGATCTCCACGCAAAAATCATGGCAGAAAAAGAACAGCTGGAGCTGAACACACTGGCGGAATATGTGGAGCGCATCTTCACCGAACACTTTGAAGGAGGACAGATTAGCATGAAAGCAGAACGCACCTTGGCAGTACAGATCCCGGCAGAGCTCTTCGAGCGGCTGAAGGAATATCTGGTAGCCCACAACCTCAAGCAAAAGCAGTTCCTCATCCAGATCATCGAAAGTGCGTTGGAAGATACGGAAAAAGAATAACAACCACGAGGGAGACCGCGGAAGCAACCGCGGTCTCCCTCGTTCTCATCGGGGGTGATTAACCATGTACATTTATCCAGACAATCTGTCTGCAAAGGCTACTCTGTGGCTGTGGGAACTGCGGGACATTGGCATCATTGGCGTAGGACTTCTTCTCTCTGTCCTGGCGCTGACCCAGACTGGCATCGCTCTGCCTCTGGTGCTGACGGTTGTCTTTGCCTTCTTGACCATCCGGCATGAGGGAACCAGCATTCTGGACTTCATCCGCTACGCTGCAGCATTCCTGCTGACAAAACAACAATACTACGAATGGAGACTTGACACATGAACAGAAGGCAGAAAAAGAAAGATGTCCGTGAGCAGTCTACTCGGCAGCTCATGGGCATTGATGATTTCACCGACTACGGCATCGCAACCCGCATGGGGAATCTGGTGTTTTTTGCTATTAAACCAACTAACATTTCTGTCTTACCGGGCTCCGGTGTAGGCGCGAGGATATATGCGCTTCTGAATGTCATTAAAGGGCAGGTGGAAATTGAAATGCTGGCTCTGAATTCGAAGGAGTCCTTCGAGAATAACAAGGATTTCTATCGACAGCAGGCAAATCTTGAGGATCTGCCCGCCATCCGAAAGCTGTTGGAGCAAGACAGCGCACACCTGGATCGCATCCAAGTGCTTATGGCATCCAGCCGGGAGTTTTATATTCTCGTTCGGCTACAGGGCAAAAGGAATCCGACGTGTTCAGCTATCTCTCCCGCATCGAAAAGAGCATCAAGGATAACGGTTTCACCGTCCGTCGTGCCACCGAGCAGGATCTCAAAAGGATGCTGGGAGTCTACTTCGAGCAGAATGTGACCACCGAGCGGTTCGAAGATCACGATGGCGAACGCTGGATTATCATGGGCGAATAAGGCGCAAATTAGGGGTTGCGGGAGTGTGGATTTTTTGTTACGATATTAGTAACTAAGGCGCTCCGATGCAGGCTGGGAGGCACCAGCCCAAATCAAAAACAGCTATAATTTTATGCATTAGGGAGCGATGTAATGATGAACAAAACTATTCCGGTATTTGATGAAGCGGGCAATTACATTAAAGATGTCTTCCCCAGATATGCAATTCAGAGAGTCCTAAAAGGGCAGGCTATTTGGATAAAGCGTAGCTCTGCCATTCAGGTATTGAAGCCATGTCCAATCCTTTCCGTCTTCCCCAGTATTGGAGTCTCTTTTTCTGTCCGCGATGCCATGAACAAACTAATTGCGCTCTTCCCAAATGATCCATATGCGCGTTACAAAGCCGCCGGTGCCCTTGGCGGGGCATCGAACCACGGATGCCTTTCCTTGGACAACAACGGTGTATGGATTAGAATAAAATAAATCCTAAACTGAAACCGCAGCTTCGAGATGAAGCTGCGGTTTTTTCACGGAAGAAAGGACTGGGAGTTTCTATGAGAAATCAAAAGTGCATAAGGAAAACAATCAGTGAGGATACAGGTATCAAGTCTTTCCTGGATATGATTGCACCCTCTGTGGTGAAATTCAATCCCGACCACTTTATCTGCGGCAACACCTTCCGTTGCGTATGGGCACTGCGAGAGTATCCGACTCAAACTGACGAGCAGGCACTGCTGCGGCACTTAGGTGAGAAGGACGGGATCACTCTGCGCATCTACACCCGCCAGCTCACACCTGTGGAGGAGGATCGCATCATCCAAAATGCAACAAATAAAAACCGTATGGGCAGCTCGAACACAAACGACTTGCGGCAGACGGTCACCGCTGAAAGCAATCTACAGGATGTGGCATCGCTGATAGCATCTATGCATCGCAATCGAGAGCCATTGTTCCACTGCGCGGTTTATCTTGAACTGACCGCCCCAGACTACGATGCGCTGAAGCTGTTACAGACCGATGTGCTAACAGAGCTGGTGCGTAGCAAGCTCAATGTTGATAAGCTCTTGCTCCGCCAGCAGCAAGGCTTCTGCTGCGTCAGTCCTGTGGGGTACAATGCTTTCGGTGCTCAGTTTGAGCGTGTGCTCCCCGCCAACTCCGTGGCAAATCTCTATCCCTTCAACTATTCCGGCAAGACGGATGCCAAAGGTTTCTACATCGGCAAGGACAAATATGGAAGTAATATCCTTGTAGACTTCGACCAGCGTGATGAGGATAAGACTTCTGCCAATATCCTCATTCTTGGAAACTCTGGTCAAGGTAAATCGTACTTGATGAAACTCCTCATTCTCAATTTGCTGGAATCTGGGAAATCCGTTATCACATTGGATGTGGAGCATGAGCAGCGAGAGATGTGCGAGGCTGTGGGTGGCTGCTTTGCAGACCTCATGGCGGGGCAGTATATCATCAATGTACTGGAACCCAAATGCTGGGATGATGGCGGCGACCCGGATGATACTGCGGCACCGGAAGCATTTCGAAAAAGCACCCTGCTGTCACAACACATCTCTTTCCTCAAGGACTTTTTCCGCGCCTATAAAGATTTCAGCGATGCTCACATCGACACCATCGAGATCATGCTGTCGAAGCTGTATCAGAAATGGGATATCACGGACCGGAGCAACTTTGCTCGGATGCAAGCAGAAGATTATCCCGTTCTCTCTGATCTCTATGACCTGATCGAAGATGAGTTCAAAAACTATCATGCCGAAGCGCATCAGCTCTACACGAAAAATCTTCTTCAAGAAGTCCTGCTTGGGTTGCACTCCATGTGCAAGGGCGCGGACGCGCAATTCTTCAACGGTCATACCAACATCACATCCAGCCGATTCTTGGTGTTCGGTGTCAAAGGACTGTTGGGCGCAGCGAAAAATGTTCGTAACGCCATGCTGTTCAATGTACTCTCCTATCTGTCGGACAAGCTCTTGACCGAAGGAAACACGGTGGCGGCACTGGATGAGCTGTACATCTGGCTCTCCAACCCCACCGCTATCGAGTACATCCGAAACTGCCTCAAGCGTGTCCGCAAAAAGGAGTCTGCCATGCTGCTGGCTTCGCAGAATCTGGAGGACTTTGATCAGGAACAGGTACGCGAAATGACCAAGCCGCTGTTCAGCATCCCGCCCCACCAGTTCCTGTTCAATGCAGGATCTATCGATAAGCGGTCTTACATGGAGATGCTCCAGCTGGATGAGGCAGAATATAACCTCATCAAGTTTCCCCAGCGCGGTGTCTGTCTGTACAAGTGCGGCAACGAGCGGTATCTGCTGGAAGTCCACGCTCCCGCTTATAAGGAAAAGCTGTTTGGCACAGCGGGTGGTCGCTGATGGCAGTAACAGCAGGTATGATCGCCAAAGTCGCGGCAACAGCCCTTTCCAACGAGAAGCTCCGCAAAGGGATCGGCTGGGGGCTGGTCGCTGTTCTCTCGCCCGTCATCCTCCTGATCTCCGCGATGTGCTCCATCGGCACAGGCGGTGCGGATCACAACAACCAGGCGGTAGCCGCAGCCTTCTATGGAACGAGCTATTCGTCCGAGGTGCCTATGGCATTCCGTTCTCATATTGAGGATATGCGCACCGCTTTTTCTCTTCTGGATTCGGCGGTCGCCTCCGTCAATGTGCGGACGGAAGGTGGAAACAGCCTTGACCTGATCCGAGTCAAGGCTGTTTTTTATGCTCTCTGCTTTTGCGACGATGCTCCCAGCAGACGGGCAGCAAACCGCTTGTAAAGTGCTTCTACACTTGGGAAACCCGTACCCGCACGGTAGAAGTGGAGAGCGAGGATGGTACGGTCACCAGTACAGAAGAATACACCGTCGCTGTTCCGGTTTCGCTGCATCAGGCATATGCAAATCTCGAAGCAGAGCTGGGCCGGACAATCACGGAGGATGATAAAAGCAACATCAACCACATCTATACCATGATTGCCGGCACCGAAGGCGGCGGCAGCTATGATGGCAGCTTTATCGCCGGTGGTGATCGAAGTATAGAACTGGACATCTCCACCTTTGCAAATCCTACTACCAAGAATGCCACCGATCTTGTTACCTATGCGGTTCATGCATGGGAGTCCGGCTGGGGCTATGTCTGGGGCACCTATGGTAATGTGCTGACGGAGTCACTCCTCGCCTACAAGGTGTCGCAATACCCAGATGGTGTTGGCAATCATGAGAACTTCATCCGTGCCCACTGGTTGGGCGGTAGAACAACCGACTGTGTAGGACTTATCAAGGGCTACAGCTGGCTGTCCCCGGAAACGATGACCATCGACTACGGTACCCACGGGATGCCGGATATCGGTGCCAACCAGATGTACTATACCGCAAGGGAATCCGGACCCATTAGCACAATGCCGGACATCCCCGGTCTTGCGGTTTGGCATGAGGGACACATCGGTGTTTACATCGGCGGCGGTCAGGTCATCGAGGCCATGGGAACAAAGAATGGCGTTGTTAAAACGGAACTTGCAAAACGCAATTGGACACACTGGTTAAAAATACCGTACATCAATTACAACTGAGGAGGATGCAACATGAATGTTTTAATGATAGAGCCGGGAAAAGCTCCGTATGTAACTGATATTGGAAATGATTTGCACAGTATGCAGCAGGCAGTCGGCGGATATATCCAGGCTGTGTATCCCTACGAGGAGGCGGTTGTGTTGATCTGCAACGAGGAAGGCAAACTGGATGGCCTGCCGCTTAACCGTGCGCTCCGTGATGAGGATGGCGACATCTATGACATTGTTGCCGGGAACTTCTTCCTTGCTGGTATCGGTGAGGATGATTTTATAGATTTGCCGGACGAGCTTGTCGAGCAGTTTGCAGAGCAGTTCCGGCAACCGGAGGTGTTTGTGAATGTGGGTGGTCGGATCATCGCTTATCCAGTGGCGGAAGAACCGGTGCAGGATGGAATGTCATATTGACAATGATAGCAGCAAGGATTTCATCTATGTACTTTCCTACCTTTACAAAAAATGTAGCAGCGGCAGGACTTGACTATGTGATTGGAGGACAGTAATGAAAAAAACGAATATCACACTTACCTTTGATGATGACAAGCTGGATGCACTGGAATTTTCCCTTCGCAAGGAACATTCTTCCGTGCAATCTCGAATGGACGATGCCCTCAAGCAGCTCTATGAGCAGGCGGTACCGGAAGCTGTGCGGGAGTATCTGGACAGCAAAGCCGCCCCTGCGCCCAAGCCTAAGCGCACGGCCAAAGCCGCTACTCCGAAAGCGCCGATCTGTGAGCCAAAGCCTGCGGCAGTCCCGGTGAAGGAGGGCAACTGAGATGGCGGATCATGTAGACATCACATTGTGGATCGACCGGCGTTGGAAGAATGCCATTGAGAAGCATCTCAAAGGTGAAACCCTGCAGGAGCATCTGGAGAATGTGCTGGATGAGCTGTGCAACCAGCTCCCGGAGCAGGAATACAAGCGCATCAGTGCCGAGATCTACGCGGAGGATGCCGCAGAGCGTGAAGCGAGGGAGGCTACCCGCACCTACGCCGCCTACCATGTAACGGAGCGCGGGCAGGAGTGGTACTTCAAGACCTCGCCCGGTGAGGAGCTGTTGGTCGCCTGCAAAAAGCTGCGCGGCTATGTCACCGCAGAGAAAGGCACTGCGCCGGACAAATTTATCGGAATGTTTTTCGGTGGGCAACCCATCACAGCAAAAGAGTTTGACGCCCTGACCGCTGTACGCATGGAGAACACCGGCAAGGTGCGCGGCGTGTTCGATGTGAACTTCGACAAGCGGGAGTTCTCCGCCGTACACACCATGGACGGCTGGCGGACCTGGGCGATGCGGGATGTCTCCCGTCCGTCTACCATGCCACAAGGTCGCACTTTGCTTCGGGGGATGAACAGCTCTCCAAACTATTGGAGCTGCTGGATGGTAAAGAGATCACCTCGGCGGGACACCTCTCCGCGCGGAATTTTTCTTTCAGTGATGAGATCATGGTGGAGGAAGACGGTAAGCTCAACTTCTATGTGGACGCAGATTTTGATGTGGACGCTGCCTTCGGAACCTTCGTCCTCACGGACAAAAACGATGACTGGCTCAACATCTATGCCAACTACGACATCGCGGAGGATAGACCCTGCGACACGCTGGAGCTGACGCTCTGCAAGGGTGACGGCTCCGAGGAGAGCTGGAGCTACCTGCTCAACGCAGCCGAGCAGGATGTTCTACTGCGAAAGATGGAGGCGTTCTGCCAGCAGCAGACCGGCATGAGTCTGTGCGAGTACGCCCAACAGCTTCGTGAGGAACAGGCACAGACTTCGGAGATGCAGATGTAACCGCCGTGTCCGCCCCTGTGAGCCGCTGTGTGCGGCTTTGGGGGCGAGGGTAGCATCCTTACACCCCAGACAAGCATCGGCGCTGTTTGCCCCCGCTTTCGCCCCTCCTATGGGGAACTGTGCTGGGAACCCGCCTGTTCGATAAAAGCACAGACCGGCTATAATTTGTCAAGCTGAAATCTCATTTGGGATGCAGGGCGTATAGGCCTTGTTGTCTCTCATAACAGCGTAAATGATGGAAACCATCTTCCTGCAGGCATGGCCCACGGACGCCATGTAGGGCTTCCCTTCATCCCGTTTTTTCTGAAAATAAAGCTTCAGCGCCGGATCGTGAAGCACCGCCGATGAAGCCGCCAGCCAAATGGCGTGCCGCAAATAAGGCGAGCCTCGTTTGGACATACGGTTTCTGACACCGTTGTATTCGCCGGACTGCCGCATGGTTGGATCGATCCCCGCGTAGGCGGCAAGCTTTGCCGCGGAGGAAAAACGGCTGATGTCTCCGATCTCGCTGAGGATGTACGCGCCAAGGGTCGGGCCGATACCGGTGATGGTGGTGATTGGCGTATCCAGGGTGTCCATGATCTCCGCGATCTTGCGGTCCATTTCTCGAACCTGCTGTTTTAAGAAATCGAGGTGCTTTGCGTAAAGCCGGATCATCGTGCTGAAAACATCGCCGGCCATGGCGAAGCCAAAGGAATTGCGCGCAAGCTCCTGAAGCTCCTGCGCTTTCGCCATGCGGAAGCGCTTGTGGCTGGAGACTTCGATGAGATGGCAGAGCTCCTCAAGAGGCATCTCGGATAATTCCTTTGGCGTAGGACAGGTTTGCAAAATCGCCATGGAGGTATCGCCAAACATATTGGTAAAAGCTGTTTCGTATTCAGGAAAGACCTGATCCAGCAGGGCAACGACCTTTCGCTTAACATCTGCCTGCATGGAAACGATGGCGTGCCGTCCACGGCACAGCTCCCGCAGCTCATAAATGTTTTCGGGATGCAGGGTAGACTCGGAGAAGTGTCCGACGGATCACCTCCGCGATCAGCAGGGCGTCCCTCGGATCTGTTTTGGCCTGACGGATGTAGAAGTTGCGAATGGAGTTGGTCTGCACTGGGTTGATGACCTGAACACGGAAGCCCTCCTTCTGAAGTCTGGTAAAAAGAGCGAGCCAGTAGTGTCCGGTGGCCTCCATTGCAAAGGAAACCTCGTCAAGCGGCAGCTTGGCCTTGGTGAGCATGGCCAGCAGCCGATTGTACCCGGAGCAGTTGTTGGTGAAGGAAAACGGCTTGATGATGACGGTGCCCTCGCCGTCGATCACCGCTGCCTCGTGCTTCCTCTTGGCGATGTCGATCCCAACGATGTACATAGTGTAGGCTCCTCTCATGTTCAAATTACGGACATTCCTCGTGCTGCTGAAGGTCACAACCTGTTGCGAGATTAGAAGAAAGCGATCCATCGCCCCGACATCCGGCTCATAAGTGACATCCCACAGGGCAGAGGTTCCAGTCTGTGCGCAGTAGACTTGGCTACAAAGATAGAAGCAGGAAATTCTCTGTCCGCATGAGGATATTATATCATCGCTCCCTCAAGGGGCGTTGATACCGGTTTTGAAGGTGTTTTGTGGGGAGATATCCCCGTTCGAAAATATAACAAGATAAAGGCCCGGTGTCGTTTCCGCCCCGGACCGCCCACAAAGCCCCGCAGTGCGGGGCTTTTCAGCGTTTGGAATTGTAGGCGTTTTCACTGGCTTTCAAATGAGTTGTAGGCGCATTTTCAAAAGCACCGTGTCGCAGGGGTTTGCGCCCACAACAAGCGACATCAACAGAAAGGACGGCAATTATGTCAAAAGAACAGATGACGATCCGGCTTTATCCTGAAACGCGCAGACAAATGGATAGCTGGCTGGAAGAAAGCAACAGCAAAAACCGAAACGAATTCGTGGAAAAGGCTCTGCGCTTTTATATGGGCTACCTTGGCACGGAGAATATTACCGAGTATCTCTCGGACGCACTGGTGGCAACGCTGCGTGGAATTGTAGCTGACAGTGCAAATCGTACCAACAGCATTCTCTTCAAGTGCGCGGTGGAGCAGGGCATCATGGCACATACCATCGCCGCCCACTTCCGGGATACGCTGGAGGATCGCCGCGCCCTGCGCGGGTATGTGGTGGACGAGGTAAAACGCACCAACGGTCAGATCAGGTTCGAGGATGCCCAGGATGTCCAGCGACAGTTACCTGATGATACATGGCTCGAATAATTTTTATCTCGCCCTACATGAAGGGCGGCAGAGATTCTGCTCGGCTGGCCCATCGTACTCGCTACTTCGCCACCCGTGAAGGTGTGCAGCTCCTCAAGGATGACAATGCTCATCTTCCTGCCACGAAAAAACAGCAGCAGTACATCCATCGTCTGCTCCGCAGCTTCCCGGAAGCGAGGGAACTGCCGGAGCATGAGAACTATGCAAACACACCTAACCGACAGACTGCCTTTGAACTCATCGCACAGATCCACGAGGACTTCATTGAGCCGATGGATAGCCGCGAAAACTATCTTGACTATGTCGCAAACCGGCCCGGCGTAAAAGCGATGGGCGAACATGGCCTGTGGGATGCCAACGGAAAGGTTTCGTCGCTGGAGAACGCCGTGGCAGAGGTGGCGCAGCACACGGGAAATGTGTGGACGCCGGTCATTTCCCTCTCCCGTGAGAACGCGGAGCGGCTGGGTTATACCGACCTTAAAAACTGGCAGGAGCTCATCAACGCCTCCATCACGGACATCGCCAAGGGCTATAAGATCCATCCGAATCATCTCCGCTGGTATGCTGCGCTCCATGAAAAGGAGAAGCACATCCATGTTCACATGGTAATCTTCTCCACAGACCCGAAGGAAGGCTTTCTCACCAAGCAAGGTATTCGCAGCATCAAGTCCGCGCTGGTCAGCACGATCTATCGGAACGATCGCCTGCACATCTACGAACAGAAAGATGAACAGCGGAGTTTTCTCCAGCAGGAGGCGGAAGCACGGATGGCAGCACTCATCGAGCAGATGGCAACCGGTACTCTGCAAAGCAATCAACTGGAGCTTTTGGTTGCGGATCTCGCCCAGCGGCTTCAGGACGTCAGCGGCAAAAAGGTCTATGGTTATCTGCCGCCCCGTGTCAAGCGCATCGTGGATGAAATCGTGGACGAACTGGCAAAGGACGAACGGGTGTCTTCCGCCTATGCTCTATGGCAGGAGCTCCGAGAGCAGCTCTGCATTGACTATAATCAGACACCGCCGCAGCGAGTACCGCTGTCGCAGCAAAAGGAGTTCAAGACTGTGCGCAACATGGTCATCCGGGAAACACTCCGGCTCTCGGAGATGCATTTCACCTTTGAGGATGATGCCATGCAGGATGCACCGGAGCCGGAAGAACCGCCCGTGCCTCCAGATCCAAGTGCGGAGCGGATGATCTATCAGCAGGCGCAGTCTTACCGCAGGGCAAAAAGCATGTTAGATGCTGCGGACGCAGATCCCAGTGAGAAGTCAATGGCATTGGTCACACTCCACCGCCTGTGGGAGGAGGGCTATACCATTGCCGCCCATCAGCTTGGCAAATCGTATCGAGATGGAGTTGGAAGTTCAGTTGACCAAGAGTTGGCGGCAGAGTGGTTTCAAAAATCGGCGGAGGCCGGAAATACTTGCTCTGCATATGCGCTGGGCAAACTGTTGCTGGAGAAGGAGCAGATCCCGCGGGCCATTCACTGGCTGCGGCAGGCAGCGGAGCAGAACGATCCTTGCGCGCAATACCGGCTCGGCAAGCTGCTGCTCACCGGCGCGGAAGGTGTGCCGAAGGATATAGATGCGGCCATTCAACTCCTGAAGGACTCTGCTGCCAAGGGCAATCAGTTTGCCCAATACACATTGGGAAAGCTCTATTTGCTGGGGCAGGAGATGCAGGCAGACCGTGTGGCAGCGCTGCGCTATCTTGCACAGGCGGCGGCACAGGGCAACACCTATGCGCAGTATTTCATCGACCATCAGGAGGACTTTTTCAGTGCAGCGGCGGGAACCGCTATCCTTCGGATGCTCCATCAGATGAGCCGCATATTCCGCGAGAACGCCGCCCTGCCTGCCATCTATGCAGGAATGCAGATCGACAAGAAGCGTCGCCGCAGATTGCAGGAGAAGCGTATGGCAATGGGGCACAAGGTGGATGACCATGAGGATCGTGGACTGACGCAACAGACACAATAAGGGAGGGACCATGTCAAAGTACATTCCGTTTACAACTGAGCAGAAAGAACGAGCCGCCTCGGTGGACTTGGAGGAGTTCCTCCGCCGCCGTGGAGAAAAGCTCATCACCTCCGGCAGGGACAAACGCCTTGCCAGCGACCATAGCATCACCATCCGCGGCTGCGAGTGGTTCGATCACGCCACCGAACAGGGCGGCAGAGCCATCAGCTTCGTCAAGCAGTTCTATGGACTCAGCTACCCGGACGCCATGTCTCTGCTCCTCGGCGATGATCTGGGCGGGAGTTACCCTGCGGCAAGAGAGAAGGAGCCGGCGCCTGCAAAGCCCTTTGAGCTGCCGCCGCAGAGCGAGTCTATGCGCCGTGTGTATGCCTACCTGCTGCAAAAGCGTTGCATTGACCGCGAGATACTCAATGCCTTCGTGCGGAAGAAGCTCATCTACGAGAGCTGTGAAAGATCCAGGGACGGGACAAAGAAATACCACAACGCCGTGTTCGTCGGATTCGATGAACACGGCGTTCCCCGTCATGGGCATAAGCGTGGGCTGTACACCATGGGGCAAAGCTATCGCGGCAACATTGAGGGCAGCGACCCGAAGCACAGCTTTCACTATCTTGGCGGCGATGACACGCTCTATGTCTTCGAGGCCCCTATCGACCTGCTCTCCTACATCTCCCTTTTCCCGGAGGAGTGGCAGGAGCATAACTATGTGGCCTGCTGCGGGACATCCTCCATCCCCGTGCTGGAGATGTTGCGGCAGCTCCCCCGGCTCCGGCAGGTGTACCTCTGTCTGGACAATGACGCTGCCGGTCATGCCGCCAGTGAGCGCATGGCGAAGCTGCTGGAGGAGCACGGTATCTCCGCGGAGTGGCTCGTACCGCAGCAAAAGGACTGGAACGATGATCTCAAGGCAGAACAGGAAAACAAAATGGAAAGGAGCGAGCTATGCCAAACCTTCTGCTGACAATGTGGGACACGATCAAAAGCTCCAACATCGGAATATTAGTCGCGGCAGGGCTGGGGATGTTCGCCATCATCGGAGGGCTCTCCATGCTGTCCTACCACTATACACTCAGCGGCATCAAGTCCCGCACCGTGGGTGACGGGCAGCACGGCACGGCGCGTTGGGCGACCGATAGGGAGATCCGCCAGACCTATGCCCATGTGCCGTTCAAGGTCGGAGACTGGCGCAAGGGAGTAAGCCTCCCCACAGAACAGGGGCTGGTGCTGGGCTGCAAGGGCAAAAAAGATGAACTGACCGCACTGGTGGATAGCGACGACATTCATTGCCTGATGATCGCCGCCTCCGGCGCGGGGCAAGACGGCTTTCTTCCTCTATCCCAACCTTGAATATGCCTGCGCGTCCGGCATGAGCTTTCTGGCGCTGGATACCAAGGGTGATCTCGCCCGCAACTACGGATCTATTGCCAAAAAGTATTACGGCTACAAGCACATCTCCGTTATAGACCTGCGCAATCCCACCCGCTCGGACGGCAACAATCTGCTGACACTCATCAACCGCTATATGGACATCGCCAGAAAACAACCGGATAATCTCGCTGCCCACGCCAAAGCCGAAAAGTACGCCAAGATCCTCGCCAAGTCCATCGTCAGCCCGGAGGGAAACTCCGACCACGGACAGAACGCCTTCTTCTACGATGCGGCGGAGGGCTTGCTGTCTTCCACGATCTTGCTGCTTGCAGAGTTTCTGCCGCCGGATGAGGAGCACCCGGAAGAACGACGGCACATCGTGTCGGTATTCAAGCTGGTGCAGGATCTGCTGGAGCCGGCGCGTGGTGCTCGGGGACGCTCCCGCTTCCAGCTGCTCATGGACAAGCTGCCGTCCGAGCACAAAGCACGCTGGCTGGCAGGCGCCGCACTCAACAGCTCCGAGCAGGCGATGGCTTCAGTCATGTCCACGGTGCTGTCCCGTCTCAACTCGTTCCTCGACAGTGAGCTGGAGCAGATCCTGTGCTTCGACAGTGCCATTGACGCCGAGATGTTTGCGGCGGAGAAATCCGCCATTTTCCTCATCCTGCCGGAGGAGGATCAGACGAAGAACTTTATGGCTGGCTTGATGATCCAGAACCTCTCCCGTGAGCTGTTCGCAGTAGCGGATGAGAACGGCGGCAAACTGAAAAACCGCGTTATTCTCTTTTGCGATGAGCTGGGTACCATGCCGCCCTTTGATATTTTGCCGCTTTTCAGTGCTGGACGCTCTCGCCGCCTGACGCTGGTACCCATTATCCAGTCACTGGCGCAGTTGGAAAAGAACTATGGCAAAGAAGGTGCATCCATTCTGATGGATAACTGCCAGGATGTGATCTGCGGCGGCTTTGCGCCTAACAGTGAAGCAGCGGATACCTTCTCCAAAGCCCTCGGCAGCCGCACGGTGCTCTCCGGCTCTGTGAGCCGAGGAAAAAACGATCCCAGCCAGAGTCTGCAGATGATGGAGCGCCCCCTGCTGACGGCAGATGAACTCAAGTCGATTCCCAAGGGCAGCTTTATCGTGCAGAAGACCGGATGCCACCCCATGCGTACCCGCCTGCGTCTGTTTCTCGAATGGGGCATCACCTTCGAGGAGGAATACCGCGTGGAGGAGCAGGTGGCCCGGAAAGTATATTATGCCGATCAGAATGCGCTGACCCGCGCCATCGTGCGGAAGTATCCGCCCAAGTTGCCGGAGCGGCAGACCACCCGCTCCGTTAAGGGCGAGGGGCAGCTCCACGACGCGCCCGTGCAGGAGATGGTGGTAGCGGAGGACATTGACTATGACCATATGCCGCACAAGCGCACCCCGTATAATCTTCCCCGACAGGAGGTGGATCGGTGAGCTACTTTGACAGCATTTATGCCGACACGCTCCTGCCGCCCAGAGCTGTATCCGTCTATATGTATCTCAAGGATCGGTCCAATAGTGCAGGAAGCTGCTGGCCCGGTATCAAGACGATTGCGAGGGATATGAATCTCTCCCGCAGTACCGTCAAGCGGGCACTGGCGGATCTGGAGCAGTACGGCTATCTTGCCAAGCTGCCCCGATACCGCCCCAATGGGAGCAACACCTCCAATCTCTATACGCTCAAATAAAGCAAAAGTGGTTGGTATCATAATGTGATACCAACCACTTTACTCGAATAAAGAGAAGGATTACATCGCTCCACCAAGAGAGAGTTATGTCTATTTGCTGGACCGAGGATGGGTTCAATATGGCCCCACCAGAACAGCCCACTCTATCAGAGATTAAGACAGAGAAAGAGCAAAACACTCTAAGGTAATACGATTGAGAGATTCAAGGGCTTCTCTTTAGAGGACTCTACTTAGAATTATTCATGGCCTTTAGCATCTGATTAGCTGCTTTCTTCTGTTCCGGTGTAAGGTTGACCCAATTCTCGAATAGTTCTTTAAGTTCTGGGGTGATCTCTATCATGTCCCCCTCGGCATAAAACTGTGACATAGTGATGCCAAAACCACTACAGATTGTTTCCAGTGTTGCGATGGAGGGGACTGTATTTCTCCTAAAAATATTTGCAACAGTTGATTCAGATAGACCACATCTCTTGGCCAACTTATACTCAGACCATCCGCGCTCGTTTAAAAGTTGCCGGAGTCTCTCGTGCGTGTCCATAGCATCACCATCTTTCTTGTAATTATTTTACCTTTATGATGAGATGCAATATACAGTTTACTTGTACTGATAATGCGGTTATACTGAACAGTAAGGCGATGGGTAGCAACTTGATGGAGGGTAATACAATGACTGAAGAAATAAAGCGACTTCGCAGAGTTTGTTTTACAGGACATCGGCCAGAGAAATTGAATCGAAGTGAAAAATCGGTGTTAGACGGACTTGAAACTGCCATTCGGCAAGCTATTGTTGATGGAAGCAATGTCTTTATTTCCGGCATGGCTCGTGGCGTGGATATTTGGGCAGCGGAGATCGTCCTGCAGATTCGCTCGGAAGGCGAAGATATTAAGCTGATATGCGCTAGTCCATATAGGGGTTTTGAAAAAAATTGGAGCATTGATTGGCAGCGACGATATAATAATGTGATTGAAGCCGCAGATCTCGTTCGCTTTATTTGCCCCAACTACAGCAAATCATGTTTTCAGATACGCAACGAGTGGATGGTAGACCATTCTTCGAGAGTAATTGCGGTTTTTAACGGTCAGCTCGGTGGAACAAAAAACACTATAGATTATGCCAAAATCAGAGCTGTAGAAATATGCTATGCCTGAGAGATTCAGTAGTGAGGGAATCAAGCAATCTCATATCGCAAATATCGCAAAATAGCGGAAATAATGTGAAATATATCAAAACAGCTTGTGAGCGATTGAATAATCTGCTATACTATACAAGTTAAACTATGCCAACAAATGCGGCGGGTGAGGTGTGCAAACATGTCCAGTTCAATTAATGAAAACTATATCAGCATAGAAGACGCAGCGTTGTTTCTTAATATAAAGCCAGTAACGCTACGCAAGTGGATAAAAGATAAAAATGTACCGGCTCATAAAATAGGCAAGCAGTGGAAATTCAGACGCTCCGAACTGGAAGAATGGGTGAAAAGCGGAAAGAGCGCGATAGAATATAGTGTTGAAAAGAACATGAAAAAATGGAGGAACTCATGAATACTCACTACGCTATTTCACTTTTTTCTGGTGCAGGTGGACTGGATCTTGGAATTGAAGCCGCGGGCTTTGTGACTCGTCTCTGTACTGATATCGATGATTTTAGTTGCAGAACGCTCAATCTCAATAAATCGCGTCAACATGGAAAATTTTTGCAGCAGGCAGCAATTGCTCAGCGCAATATCAAAGAGTATTCTACAGAAGAAATTCTTAAGGATGCACGGCTTACCAGAGAGCAGGTTGATCTCGTCTACGGAGGGCCACCGTGTCAAGCGTTTTCCGTGTTCGGAAAGCGCCAAGGTATTAACGACCCTCGCGGAACTCTTTTGTGGGACTACATTAGAGTAATTCATGAAATTCAGCCTCGGAGTTTTATTTTTGAAAATGTCGCTGGTATTTTGACCGTCGATGGTGGGCGCGTATTTGATATGTTGAAAGCCGCTTTGGAAACAAACGACTCTGGTGAAAGATGCTATAATCTCTCTTACGCGCTGTTTAATACAGCAGCTTATGGAATACCGCAGTATAGGCAACGTGTCATAATCTATGGTGTGCGCTGTCACGAAGCTATTCCGCTTCCTGCTGAAACTCATTATACACAGCCAGATGCTCCTGTTCCAGGTTTGCTGCCGCCTGTTACTGTAGCCACAGCTTTTAGGGGCTTGCCAGACGCACCTTCCGATGTTTTGGCAAATCATGTTGGTCGGGCTCACGGTCCGGCAGTTATCGAAAGATATAATAATATGGCATATGGCGAAAGAGATTCAAAAACGAGAATCAACCGCTTGGACCCGAACAAGCCGAGCTACACAATCGTTGTCGGATCTGACAAAGGGGGCGGAAAGGGGCATGTTCATCCTTTTTTGCCAAGAGAAGTAACGCCTAGAGAGTCTGCACGAATTCAAACCTTCCCGGATTTTTGGGAGTTTACTGGAACAAGCCGTCACCCAATACGGCAAGTAGGAAATGCTGTTCCACCTCTCTTTGCAGGAGTGATTGCATCAAATTTGCTCCGACACGGTTTTGGAGAAACAGATGCTCCCAATTATGCTGAGTTGGTACATCGGTTGGGGTTGACTTATTTAGAATAATCATTCAGATAGGAGGTATTCAACATGGCGCTGCCTAAAGAACCTGTTGTGAAAAAGTTTTTCACAAATAAAATTGAAAGTACCCGCGATGATTGGTACGGCTATCTGGTTCAAATCGCTCGTATTTTCTATACTCTTGACGGCGAGGAATATAATCGGGACATCCTTATGAATAAATTTGCCACAATGAGTGGTAGAGATGCTACCCGGGCGCAGAGGGATTCGTCCAACTTCCGCGATGAGTTTGGTGCCTATGGTACATATCTTGGAGTTTATCATCTCGAGCAACGAGACGGAAAATGGTACGTGTTTGTTTCTGATGCGGCAAAAAAGTTCTTATGTTGCCAAAACCCTAATGCCGCCGCCTTTTGTAGATCGCAGTTATCATTATTCCAGTACCCCAATGGAGCGGGGGCTGGAATTTCCGCAAATGGTGGCCAGTCTGTGCAGGGGAACATCAAAGCGGACACTTTGCGAGAAATCCAAAATGGCATCCGCCTGAATCCTCTTCGCTTGATATGTAAGATTGTTGTGGGCGAAATAGAAATCAAAAAGAAAAAATTCAGCGATATAGCCATACCATACTCTTCAATTTTCTGTATGGTAAACGATAGTCGTATCAACCAAAACTACAATCCCCCTGTAGAATTAGTATCTTCAGTGTTCTCTGAATACTGTGCTACCGGCGACAATGTGGAAATGAACCTTGAAGGGCTGACTAACTTTAAGCGCAATTTCCACATTCTCGAAAAAACGGGATTATTTACCAGGGACTCCAAATTTGGACTATTGCTGGCACAAAGGAACTATGCTGCCGCATACGAATGCATTAAGGTTATTGCAGATATGGATGTGTTCTTTGATGGATTTGAAAATCTGTATGATGCACCAGATGAAGATGGTGTACGAGATGTCATTTCCAGTCCAAAGTGGGGACAGTATTATGATGCAGCGAGAATTCCTTCTGAAATTCTGACTGCTTTGGGTGTTGAAGAGGAAGATGCTCCAATCAAATCATTCCTGTCTACGGCCGATTTTTCGTATTCACCCTCTTCGCCAGAACAAAGCAACTTGGAAATGTCGTTTAAAAACTGGTTGGCTGTGCAAACAAAGGCAAACGGTGAACTGTATTCCGAAAATACCAGAAGTCAGTATATCAGCGCACTGAAGGCAGTCTCTACTCAGTTCGCAGATGCCATAGCCCCTTTCACTTCTGTTTTTGAAATTGCGAATGCTGATCCTCTGGAAAAGGCGGTTGCTGCCATCAAATCTGATGTTACATACGAAGAGTTCAACCGTAGTCGTGGCAATGGTTCCTTGTCTGCAGGTCTTGATCTCTACAATCGCTTTTTGCTTGAACGTAAAGCCGAGCCCACCCGGGATATTTGCTATAGTACTGGTTATCACAGTAAGTTTTCCCGTAATCGTATCCTCTTCGGTGCTCCCGGCACCGGTAAGAGCTTTACTCTGAACCATGAGAAGGATCTGCTACTTGCGGACGGCGGTGAATATGAGCGTGTGACCTTCCATCCGGATTACTCCTATGCCAATTTTGTTGGTACATATAAGCCGGTGCCCTGTAAGGACAGTGATGGCAAGGACGCCATAACTTATTCCTATGTGCCTGGTCCGTTTATGCGCACTTATGTGAAAGCCCTCCAGAACAGCAGAACTGATGCTCCCAATCCTTTCTTGCTTGTAATCGAGGAAATCAACCGCGCTAATGTTGCTGCCGTGTTCGGCGATGTATTCCAGTTGCTTGACCGTGGTAACGATGAGGTCAGTGAATATCCGATTCAGGCATCTGAGGACATCAAAAAGTATCTGGCAGGAGAACTTGGCGGCAATCCCGATGATTACGCCGAAATCCGAATCCCAGACAACATGTTCATCTGGGCTACCATGAATAGTGCTGACCAAGGTGTTTTCCCGATGGATACCGCATTCAAGCGCAGATGGGATTTCACTTATTTGGGCATAGATGACAGTGAGGCTGGAATCGTTGGTAAAAAGGTCATCCTCGGCCAGGGTGATTATCGCCGCATTGTGGAATGGAATGCGCTCCGCAAAGCCATCAACAATGAACTGCTCACTTATAAGGTGAACGAAGATAAACTGATGGGGCCATATTTCATTTCCAAGAAGAATCTCCCAGAGGATGAAATGATTGACCCTGCTGTCTTCGCTCGAATCTTTAAGAACAAGGTTATTATGTACCTGTTCGATGATGCCGCAAAACAGAAACGCATTACTCTGTTTGGTGGTTGCGACGAAAAGGCAAAGAACCAGTATTCCAAGATTTGCAGAGAATTCGACACCAAAGGCGTGTATATCTTCTGCGAAGGAATCAGCAGTCAGTTTATCGACAATGCCCCAGAGGATGATGGAGAATGATTTCAGTATTTTTACGAGAGCAAAAACGCTATACCCAGGAAGACCTGGTTAAAGAGTTTCAATGTTCCGAGGAAAAGGCTGTCCGCATTCTAAAGCGCCTAAAAGAATACAGTGTGCTGAAAGCCGTAAAAGCAAATGATACCCAGAAGGATCTCACCGATTTGTTGGATGAGGACATTGAAATCGCTGACGTTGAGGTCGGCGAAAACGAGTATCTGTATGTGTTCACATTTGTGGGTGTGATTACTATTGAGGGGCGTGTGCTGAAATGCTATCCGAAATATCTGCTCGATGCTACGACCCCCAAGGTGGAACTGAAACAAGTGCTGAAGGTTCTGGAAAAATACAACTCCAAGGAGCAGATCATTCGTATGTACAACGATACGAGTGACAGCAGCGCATTTAATATGTTGGCTGTTATGCTATTTCTCCTCCAAGATTATTTCGAGTATGGCGCTTATACCAACACGCAGGACATCATCGAGTTCAACGGATCTGGTGATATTCTTTGGGATAAAACTATCAACGAAACATTCACGCTCTTAAGTAACAACCGGCCATATTACCCGGAATTGCTGACCATGAAGCGTGTAAATGACGATTTTGATTTCTTTAAGCGTCTGCATGAGTGTATTCTCACCCGTTGCACAGAGGAATTAAGAGATGCCGATCTGTTGGATCTGTTCGATATTATGGGTGTCGACATTTCAGATGAGCATATTGAGGACTTTGGCGACAAGGAGTATATTCTGGAGCGAATTGTCAAGGAACTCAATGTCCAGTTCAATACCCGGAAACAGCTTCTGCTGAAAACGCTATATGCCTATATAGCCAACAGCAGCGCACTGGACGATTTGGACTGTTTCAGTATGTTCGGCACAAACAGTTTTAACCTAGTGTGGGAAAAAGTCTGTGCAGAAGTAATGGACAACCAATTACAGAAACCTATCGGTGGACTGCGACTGCCTATGCCGTTGGCCGAGCAATACCGTGATATGCGGCATAAGAAACTCATTGACTTGATTGATAAACCGCAGTGGTCTGGGACCGCTCCAAACAGTGAGTTGTTTGTAAAGCAGGCCGAGGATACGCTCATCCCAGACCTTATTTCCATTGTTAATGTCGATGGGAACTATCAGTTTATTATTTTTGATGCCAAATACTATAACATCCAATTGGAGCATAACAAAAAGCTGCGTGGTCAGCCCGGTATCGAGTCCATCACCAAGCAGTATTTATACCAGTTGGCCTATCAGCCGTTTGTGGAAGCACATCAGATCGGCACAGTGCGGAACTGCTTCCTCATGCCGACTTCTTCTGCTGAAATAGTCGAAAAAGGAACTGCATCCCTTTCCATGCTAAGTGAACTGGGACTGCAGGACATTCAGGTGCGATTGCTGCCTGCGGAAATGATGTACCGGCACTACATTGACAACACGAAGTTAGACTTGCAGCTTCTAAATCTGTAGAATCAAAACTAACTGCTAAAGCTGCACCAAGCAATCCCTATGAATTAATCGAAGAAATCACCGAGCAATGCCTTCACAGGCAATGCTCGGTGATTTTCATCTGTCTCATATTCGGTGACGCCGTCGATGTGTCAAGTTCCCGACTCGGCAAAGAAGTCGCTCAATGTGACTCCCAGCGCAACGCAGATACGCTCAATCGTGGGAACGCCTAATTGACTTCCACGCATCTCAGCATTCTTCAAGGTTGAATATGATACATCACACAGCTGAGATAGCTTGAAAAGTGAGAGGTTACGCTCGTCAGCCAGCTGCATCACTCTTGCTATCGTATCCATATAATCCCCGCCTTTCTACACCCTATCCCGCCATTAATTCTAAAGGGAATGTAGTCCAATATTCTGTACTCAAAGAACTCGACCTACGACTTGAAATCTCGAGTCGGGCATGATCGCCTTGGGCTCGTATGCTTGATTATAGGACAACATCACGGGCTGCATGTGCAGGCAACCATAGCTGTCAGTGAATGCGTCCTTTTGTTGTTCACTTGGCTCCTGCTCACTGTATACCTTCAAGTAGCCATCGCCATCATAGACAAAGATGCCGACCTCTCCAATGGCCAAGGTCTCGCACTCCTCGACCCATACAATCTGACCGTCATGATAAACAGGCTCCATACTATCGCCGGAAACCCGTACACCAAAATCAGCACCCTTTGGAACTGACTTCTCGGGAAAGCTAACCATCTCAAAGTTGCCCTCATCGAGGAATTCGCCGGTACCAGCGGATACCGCAAGATTACTCACAGGCATCTCTATGTACTTGAGAATGCTGACCACCTTTGGCTGCGGCTTATACTTCCCCGACGCAATCAAGTCATCCTTGTACTCCCTGACTTTTGCCAAGCCTGCATCATTGAGTGCCGGTGTATGACTGCTGCAAAAATAAGAAACATCCACATCCAGATCAAGCGCATGACAGACAGCCACCAGCTGATAGGCGTTTGGCAAAGCACTGCCCTTTGCCCACTTATTGATGCCGCTGGGGGACATCGTTATCCCATACTGCCGCAAAAGTGCGCTGAAATCGACGAGGCTGAGGCCAGCCTTGCGGCGTGCTTCATCAATGCGGACCCCAATAACATTTTCTTGACGCTCTGTCTCTGCATTATAGTTCGCGTGATTCGTTATCGGGAGAGAAAGAATTTTAGCTTTGCTCTTACTCATAATAGCAACCGCCTTTTCTGTTTATGGCTTCAGTATATAGTGGAAAAGATTCGCTGTCAATAGGAAATTGACTATTACTCTACAAATGCGACATTGACATAGATAAATAATCCGCTTATTATAGAGGCACACGAGCAAGATAAGAGGTGAAAACGCATGGATAATGAGCGTGTCATTCTACACAGCGACATGAACTCCTTTTACGCATCCGTTGAAATGATGCTTAACCCAGAACTCAAAGGAAAACCTGTCGCGGTGTGCGGATCAACCGAAGAACGTCATGGTATTGTCTTGGCCAAATCAGACTTGGCCAAGAAAGCCGGAGTGAAAACGGGCATGGTGAATTGGGAAGCTCGGCAGCTTTGCCCAGGACTGATCGTTGTGCCGCCCCAGTACGATCAGTACCTCAAGTATTCTAAGCTGGCCCGTCAAATTTACCACCGATATACGGATCTTGTTGAGCCATATGGTATGGATGAATGCTGGCTTGATGTGACCGGTTCTGGTGTCTGCGGAACGGGCATGGAGATCGCCGAGGCGATCCGGCAGACAACAAAAGACGAGCTTGGCCTGACGGTCAGCATCGGTGTGTCATTCAACAAGATTTTTGCCAAACTCGGGTCAGACATGCGAAAGCCGGATGCAATCACTGAAATCAAATGGGACAACTTCAAAGAGAAAATCTGGCCTCTCGACGCTGCAGCTACTTTATGTGGGCAGAGCCACAGAAAATAAGCTGGCTCAATACGGAATCCGCACCATCGGGGATTTGGCAAAGACTTCTCCGGATACACTGCGGCATATGCTGGGAATCAATGGTCTTAAGCTCTGGATGTATGCAAACGGAACGGATACTTCTCGTGTTATGCATAAGGACTTTGTCAGCCCCGTCAAGTCCATCGGGCACGGAATTACCTGTACTGCTGACCTGCAAACGCCGGAAGATGTGTTTCGCGTTATGCTGGAATTGAGCCAGGATGTCGGGCATCGGCTCCGCGTCCATGAGTTGATGGCGTGTGGTGTTCAAGTCTCCATCCGGACAAATGACCTGTATGGCTCACAGTACCAGTGTAAGCTCCCATTCAGAACGCAGCTCCCCAACGAAATCGCCGGAGCAGGCTTTCATCTTCTTATGGAGCGGTATCGGTGGGATAAACCAATTCGAGCTATCACGATTCGCGGTATTGATTTGGTATCGCAGAAAGATGCAGAGCAACTCTCTATGTTCGTGGATCATCAGAAACGGGATCGCCGTATTCTTCTGGAGGACGCTGTCGAGGACATCCGAAGGAGATTTGGCAAACGCGCCATTTCCTATGCCATTCTTATGGGCGACTTAAAAATCCCCGATGACGGCAGGCAGTTGGTGACCATGCCCGGACTTATGTATCAGTAACTACCGCCGATGGAAGGGAGAAACCGTTTGAGATGAAAATGCAATTTCATAAGGCTGTGGTGAAGGTATTAGTTATCATAGCCACAGACCGAACCAAGACGCCTGTCTCTCTGACCTTTGAAGATGGGAAGGAATACTCTATCGACCGTGTCTGCAGTAGGCAGAGAGCAGCAGCAACGAAAGTCGGTGGAACAGGCATCCGTTATACAATTATGATTGGAGGAAGACAGACCTATCTCTTCGAAGACGAGGATCAGTGGTTTGTTGAAGCAGAACCTCCATATATAGGAGATATGCAATTGAAATATCTATCACGCAATGACCTCGAGACTATCGGCGGGAGAGTCATCGAAGCATATAAGAGACTTCCGGCTATATCAGGCCAAGCGCTGGAGCGAGTAGATATCGACTTCCTCTGCCAAGAGCTTCTGGGGCTTCGTATCGATTACGCTCGGCTATCTCTGAACGGCGAAAAAATCGGCCTGACATCTTCTTGCGATATAGGCGTCGAGGTATTCCCGAAGATCCAAGCTCCACGGAAGAACAGTATTATATGCTTGATGGAAAAACCATTTTGATTGAAAGTGATCTTATGAAAGAGGGTGCCAATATAGGCCGAAGGAACTATACCGTTTCCCACGAGAGCTGTCACCATATTCTGAAAATGCTGTTTCCGCACGACTACGGAGCCCAAGCAAGCGGGCGTTCCATTCACTGTTGTTACAGAAGCAACAGAGGAAATGGAGATTGGGAGGAATGGCAAGTTGAAACATTGGCTGCCATGATTTTACTTCCGCCCGAGTGTGTAGTTCGAAGCATGGAGCGATTCGGCCTTGGAACCCAGATGCGCCTTCTAAATCGAGTGTTTGCCCCTGCTGATTACAAGAAGTTCGAAGCGATAGCATCATTTATGGGTGCATCTAAAACAGCGTTGTCCATTCGAATGACGCAGCTTGGACTTCTGAAAAGAAATGATCTTTTCGACCCCTATAGTTTGGTTCGAGTCGACATGGATGAGGAGGACCGTATGCTATGAAACCTAACTCGTATGAAATCAAAGTTGTAAAGCGTTGCCCGAAATGCAACTGGCGCATTTTTGATAAAGTGACTCCCACTTCGGGCATCATTGAGTTGAAGTGTCCCAACTGTCGAAAGATTGTTGAGATAGACCTGAGTTATCGTACCCCAATCCGCAGAAGAGCTACCTACTATCGAGCATCCTGCCATACTTACACATAAGAGTAAACGACAACAGAATAAGAAAGCTGATTGCACCGAGCCACGGGTCCTTAGATAAGGAAGTCTATGAGACACCAAATTGCCGGGCATTGAGAAGAAGGTCACTGCGAAGTGTACCTATCTTCTTGATGCCCGGCTTTTTTGTGCTGTTGCCCCCTAATGGAGGTAACAATGCTGACCAGCCTTTGGGAACCCTATATCGCTCAATATCCTTGATCTCCGATTTTTTGAACCTCACCAAATTCAAAAAATCAAAAGGAGATCAAAAAATGTCTAAGAAAACTTATATCGTCGAGTCCTACGATCCCGCCACCCGCAAGATTGAGCGCGTTACGGTCACACACGAAGTATACAACGCCTATCGCCGCTCCGGATGGAATATTGCAGACAACAATCAGTCCTTTTTTAAGCACGAGATCCAGATGAGCAGTCTGATTGGTGGCGAAGACGGCGGTTATGACAATTTCCGAGAATTCATCGGCGACCCTGAAGCAGTGGACAATGCCGTTGCCGAGAGGATGCTCCTGGAGGCCCTTTACAAAGCATTGGACCAATTAAGCGAGAGTGACTGCGACTTGATCAGAGCTCTCTACTTTGAGGGCAAAACTCTCTCTGAGTATGGCGAAGAAAAGGGTTGTTCGATTTCCACGCTGAGCGAAAGACGGAAGCGTATTCTCCGCGACCTGAAAAAAGTATTGAAAAACTTTGCCGAATAACCCGAAATTATTTCTCACATCTCCCCTATACAAGTGAGAAGGAATTTACCTTCTTTCTTGTGAACATTGAAAACTGCATATCCGGCGACTGATAACGTCAGTCAGCGGGCCCCTGACGAGGGGGAACAGCGATGCGGCGGGTGCGCCAAGACCCACCTGTGCGGAGAACTCCGCATAAAAGACGGCCTACTAAGGTGGCCGAGCGATACCCACCCCAGCCCAAAGCAGCTTTGGCAAGCTGTCTCGCGATGATACCGTTGACCTGTACTCACTGTCCAGCCACAGACTCAAGCAATGGGGGCAACTCGGAGAGATCCTCGGAGGGGTGAGATTCCCGGAGGGTGGTGCCAGCCACTGGTCAGTTTAGCCGCCCACGATCCGGGGAGTAGTGTCGAATAGGATCATTAGAAAGTAAGAACACAAATGCGGCGGGAGCCGAGCCATACCATGGAAAGCAATATTCTTCCAACCAATGGACGGCTCCCGCCTTTTTGATGATAGAAATGTGAGGACAAAACTTGTCCTTAGATTCCTATCATCTGCAACTTTGAAAAGTGCCAATAATTTCGGCATAATTATATTGAAAAGTTGCTCTTTGCAGTGTGTACTACATGGAGCAGCGAAACCGCCAAAGGCAGCAGACTATACTGTAACTACTGTCTCTGCTCATTTCTATAAACACGAAATCAACTACGAGGAGGTAGCGCCGTGCTGTCAAACAAGAACACCAAGAACGCCAATTTTCTCTTTATTGCTGATATGCTGAAGGATCTCCTTGCGCAGAAGTTGATCACAGAAAAGGAATATACCAGGGCGAAGAAGTATTATATGAAGCTTACCGGTGCAGATATCGTATTAGCCCGCTGAAAATTGTGTATAAGGTCAATTTTGCGCTGTTCCAATTGTTTTGGTAGCTATTCAGAAGAGTTATCAGTATAATGTGGTTTGCCAAAAGTGGTTGGTATCATAATATGATACCAACCAAAAAACGAGAGAGGAGGACACCGAAATGCCTGAAGTACGGCTCATCACCCCTATCACAAGACAGAACACGAAGAAGATGCAGGTTGCAGCTTACTGCCGAGTGTCTTCCAACTCCGCTGATCAGCTCAACTCCTATGCCGCACAGATCCGAGCATACAAAAAATGCATCGGAGCACGCGACGATTGGGAACTGGTGGACATCTTCGCCGATGAAGGGCTCACTGGCATGAAAAGCGAAACCCGTGATGAATTTCAGCGGATGATCCGCATGTGTGAGCTCAAGCAAATTGACCTGATCATCACGAAGTCCATCTCCCGCTTCGCACGAAACACAAAAGACGCTCTGGCCTATGTAAGAAAGCTCAAGTTGCTGGGTGTGGGCGTACAGTTTGAGGAAGGCATCTCGACACTCTCTATGGGCGACGAGATGCTTCTTAACACCTTCTCTGCTCTGGCGCAGGAGGAATCGCAGTCTATCTCTATGAACCAGCGCCTCTCAATCGTTAAACGCATGGAACTTGGCGAGTATGTGGATAGCAACGCCCCTTACGGATACCGACTGGTCGATAAGATGCTGACCGTGTACGAGCCGGAAGCAGGCATTGTGCGGAATATCTTCGCTCTGTACTTGCAGGGCTTCTCCACAAGTGAGATCACAAGAGAGCTGAACAAACTCAACATCCCTACCAAGGCCGGAAAGGAAATCTGGCGACCAAGTCGCGTGGCATATATTCTGAAGAACGAAAGGTACATCGGCGACAGCTTTTATCAAAAGACCTACCGTGAAACCACCGTTCCCTTCAACCAACACCCCAATCGTGGACAGGAAGATCGCTTCTACGCAAAGGGTACCCACCCCGGCATCGTCGAAAAGGATGTATTCGATGCCGCTCAGACCCTTATTGAAAAGCGCAAGGATGTCTTCGCCAAAGCAACAACACAAAATATCTATCCGCTTACGAGCCGCATTCAGTGTTCTGAGTGCGGCTCTTTCTATCGGCGAAGAAGCGTGTCGGGTACTGTGAAGTGGGTATGCGCCCTTCACAAAGATGACAGCACAGCTTGCGATTCCAACTACTATAGCGAAGAAAGGATCTACGACGGCTTCATCTCCATGGTGAACAAACTGCGGTTCTCTGAAGATAACATTCTCGGACAGGTCATCAGCCGGCTGGAGATGACACTGGCAGCTATGAAGCGAAACAATCTGGCTGCGCGTGATTTAAGCAAGAGCATCGCTGAGTTGAATGCGAAACTGCTCATGCTTGAACAACTCCGGTCCAAGGGATACCTCGCCCCTGAAGTCTATCAGGCACAAGCCAACGAGATCGGCGCAGAGCTGGCAAAACTTAAGGACGTCAGGCAGGAAAAGTTCAATTCAAAAGCCGCCATCATGCTTGAGGAAGTCAAGAAATTAAAAATGCTCATCTTCGAACTGGAAGAACCCCTTGAGGCATTCGATGAGAAACTCTTTCTGGAAATTGTGAAGTCCATCCAAATCAATAAAGAGGACGAAATGTCCGTGGAACTCCTTGGCGGGCTTCGATTCAGAGAACGCATATAGGAGGCACTCATGAAAAAGATACGGTACATCCCATACGGATACACGATGCGAAATGGCAGAACGGTCATCTCAACTGAGGAAGCAGAGATCATCCGAGAGATCTTTAAGGCATATCTGGATGGCGCTTCTCTCAAAGCAATTGCGGAAGAACTGACCGGTCGCCAGATCCCATATACACAAAGAACCACCACATGGGATAAAGCCCGTATCGCAAGAATCATCGACAACGCCAAATATATTGGGACTGAAGAATACGACCCCATCATAGATGAAGATATGTATGAAGCGGCAGTCAGCCTGAAAACGGCGCGGCAGCGCAATACCTGCGAAAAGGAACACGATGCCATCGACCTGCTCCGCGACTTCGTTCGGTGCGACAACTGCGGTCAGCCAATGAAGCGTCGTGTCAGTATGAAGCATCGCATTCGAGAGAGCTGGAACTGCACTAACGATGACTGCGGCATCAGAGTTCGCATCAGCGATACCCAACTCATCGAAACCATTACCGTCCTCATCAATCGGGTCATCCTCAATGACCATCTGCTCCAGCCGAAGCCCAGGAAACGGTATGAACCAGACGCGAAGGTCACCAAGGTAGGAAATGATATCGCTCTGGAGCTGGAGCGTGACGCTCCAAACGAGGAGTTCATCATCGAAAAGACCATCGAGATGGCAGCGCTCATGTACGAGCAGAGCAATGCCAAGTTGAACCTCACAGTATCGCTCACAAGGAAACTGGCACATACGATGGTCACGCAGGATGAATTCAATCGAGATTACTTTACCGCCCTTGCCTCATACATCACACTCGGTGAACAAGGCAGAGTGGTGCTTCATACTAAGACAGAAACGGAGGTTACGCTGGACGATGGAAGTAGCGAAAATTCCTAAGAAAATCGTCACTGTCATAGAGCCAAAACGCTCCATGACAGTAGACAAAGAAAAATACAGGCAGAAAAGAGTGGCAGCATACTGCCGAGTCTCGACAGACAGCGAAGAGCAGCTCGTCTCCTACGCCAACCAAAAGAAGGTGTACACCGAGATGATCGCCAGCCGCAAAGATTGGTGCTTTGCAGGTCTCTTCGCTGATGAGGGCAAGTCCGGCACAAGAGCCGACAAGCGGCCTGAGTTCAACAAAATGATCAACGACTGTCTGGCTGGAAAGATCGATTACATCATCACTAAATCCGTATCCCGCTTTGCGAGAAATACGGTGGATTGCCTCGACTATGTCCGAATGCTCAAGTCCAAAGGCATCGGCGTCTACTTTGAGGAGCAGCAGATCGACACACTCAAGACAGACAGCGAGCTGTATCTGGTCATCTATGCTGGCTTCGCACAGTCCGAATCCGAAAGCATCAGTAAGAACATTACTTGGAGCGTTCGCAAGAAGTTCGAGGAAGGAACACCAGTGTTCATATACAAGCGGTTCCTTGGCTATAGAAAGGGCGCTGACGGTGAGCCGGAGATCGTCCCGAGCGAAGCGGCCATCGTGGAACGTATCTTCAATCTCTATCTGGCTGGAGAAACCGTGGACAATATTTCCAAGATGATGCAGGCTGAGAACTATGATATCCCCGGCAAAACCATCAGCTTTAGCAAGGGCATGATCATGAATATGCTCTCCAACGAGCGATACTGCGGAGATGCGATCCTGCAAAAATCCGTCACCGTTGACTGCATCGAAAAGAAGCGGAAGAAGAACACCGGAGAAGCTCCAATGTACTATGTTCAGAATAACCATCCAGCCATCATCGACAGAGTGACCTTCAACAAAGTTCAAGAAGAACTAGCAAGGCGAAAAACTAAAACGCCAGGCTCCGCAAAGAGTTCCATCACATCCACCGGAAAATATTCCCGCTACGCCCTGAGCGACGTCCTCATCTGCGGCAACTGCGGTACTCGCTATCGCCGTGTGACATGGTCAAAGGAACGGTGTCAAGCGCATCGTGTGGCGCTGCATCAGCCGACTGGACTACGGCAAGAAATACTGCAGCGATTCCCCCACCATTATGGAGGACAAGTTGCAGGAAGCCATCGTTCGAGCGGTCAACAAGTTCAACAAGCAGGATAACGCCACCTATAAGGCACTCATGAGAGCAACCATCAGCGAAGCACTCGGCCTTAATGGAGATCCGGAAGAAGTAGATATGTTGGAGCGAAAGATCGAAGCCTTAAACAATAAGATGCTGGCCCTTGTCAATGAGAGTGTCAGTTCTGGCGATGGTATCGAGGCCCACGAAAGCGAGTTCATGACACTGTCGCAGGAAGCAGAACTCCTCAAGCAGCGTATAGCAGCCATTCAGGAAAGCACCGCCAAGGATAACGGTGAGCAGAACCGTCTCGAGCAGATCCAAGCTATCATTGCCGAACGAGAAAGTAAGTGCATGGAGTATGATGATTCCATCGTCCGCCAGATGGTAGAATGCATTAAGGTCTATCCCGGCGGCAAGCTGGAAATCATCTTCGGTGGCGGTTACCTTGTCGAAGAATCCGTCTAAGCGTAGGAGATTGAGGGATCATCCCTCTTTCTCTTTCTTTATTTCATCGTGGATGTTCTTCTGAATCGCATCGAGAAGGGCGACCTTTTGCTCTGTTGAACACTCCAACCTTGAGATGTAATTATAAATCAACTGTGCATGGACAGTTGCAACGCGCTTGGCAAGTTCCTCCTGACTTTCCTTTGAGCGCAGCAAATGAATGATTACTTCCATAGAATTTCCCCCCAATCAGGCATAAGGCCGGATGCATATCGGCAAGGTAGTCAGCACACAATGAAGTATGGGATAATCGCAGACACGCCGCCTTTTAATGTCTTTATTTATTGACAATTATAGATGTATCGTCTATAATAACAAGCACAAAGATGATGTAGAGGTGGTGTGCAGAATGGGACGAAAGAGTGTTGCTGTGCTGCCGCAGACGCAGGCGATTTTAGAACAGCTGGGAGAACAGATCAAACTTGCCAGATTACGGCGGCATCTGTCTGCCGAATTGGTTGCAGAAAGAGCCGGTGTGAGCCGAGCCACAGTGTGGAATGTTGAAAAGGGAAACCCCTCTGTCGCGATTGGGATCTATGCCGCAGTTCTGCATGCACTGAACAATATGGATAAAGACCTTCTGCTCGTTGCAAAGGATGACGAGCTGGGGCGTAAACTCCAAGACCTTGAACTTACCACTCGCAAGAGAGCACCACGAAACGGAGGTGATTGACCATGGCATCAAACCAAATAACAATTTATGTCTATGAGAGCTTCCAATCTACAGAGCCAAACTTCCTGGGGACGCTCTTCGTGGAGAATGTCCGCGGCCGTGAAAGCTGCTCCTTTGAGTATGATGCTGACTGGTTAAAAAGCAGCGCAAACTACATGTACCTCGACCCGGATCTTCAACTGTATGCCGGGCGGCAGTATCCCACCGGTGCAAAAAATGTGTTCGGCCTTTTCGCTGACTCCTCCCCCGACCGCTGGGGTCGCCTGCTGATGACGCGCAGAGAAAGAATACTGGCTGAACAGGAAGGCCGAAAGCCTCGAAAGCTCTTAGACAGCGACTTCCTGCTGGGCGTCTACGACGAGACTCGGATGGGCGCGATCCGCTTCAAGCTGGACAAAGACGGCCCGTTCCTTTCGGATGATTCAAAAACCCCGACGCCTCCCTGGACCAGCCTGCGAACGCTGGAGGAAGCCTCCCGCCAATTCGAAAACGATGAGTCCGGTCTCGAGCAGAAATGGATCAATCAGCTCATCAAACCTGGTTCCTCGCTGGGCGGCGCTCGTCCGAAGGCCACCGTTCTGGACACAAGCGGAAATCTGTGGATCGCCAAGTTTCCGTCCAAGCACGACGATGTTAATGTGGGCGCATGGGAAAAGGTCACCCATGACCTTGCAAGACTTTGCGGCTTGGATGTTCCCGAGTCCATGCTGATCGACTTCTCCAAGTACGGAAGTACCTTCCTTGTGCGAAGGTTTGACCGGAATGGTGCTGCGCGGATTCATTTCGCGTCCGCCATGACAATGCTCGGAAAAACGGATGGGGCATCGGCAGCGGACGGCTCCAGTTATCTTGAACTGGTGTCCTTTATCAAAGCCAACGGCGCTGCTCCCAAGAGAGATTTAACAGAGCTATGGAAGCGGATCGTGTTCAATATGGCTGTTTCCAATACGGATGACCACATGAGAAACCACGGCTTTATCCTCAAGGCGGATGGTTGGCACCTCTCTCCCCTGTACGATGTAAACCCCGTCCCGGAGGGTGACGAGCTGTCCCTCTGCGTAAACGAGGACGATGCGACGATCTCCCTCGACCTTGCGCTGGAGATCGCACCGTATTGTGAGATCAGCACCAAGGACGCAACTGCTATGGCGGCGGATGTCCTGAAAACCGTCCGAGAAAACTGGAATCGTCTGGCAGCGGAATGCGGATTAAGCCGGAGCGCACAGGAATATATGCGGCCGGCCTTCTCGCTGGCTCTTGAATAACACAGCCTGATTCACCATCAGATCTCCCTTCGAGCAAGGGGGATCTTTTTTTGCCAGTCACAAGCCAAAGAGCATTCCGCATGTGCTATTCCTCAAGGACAGGATCGTCTGCAAGCGGTTCTTCATTTTCCTCTACGAAATCATCTGCTACCGCAACCTTCCCAGAATGCAGCTTCGTCATTCGTAAGGTGTACTTGCATTTTCGATTATATGCAACGAGCATAGCTTCGGCGTAGCAAAGAGACCCTGCTCCACGCTCTTTAGCGATGCGAGACAACTGCCGAACAGACATGAAGCCAACCCTCTCCTTAAAGGTTTCGTCACGAAGCTGATCACCAAATGCTACGACCATTCTTGCAACACCAGCCAATACATTTGCACCCAGAGAGTCGATATCTCCCTCCCATGTACCAACGCAGAGCCGCAAAGTTCGGTCAAGCACATGGTAACCATATTTGGTGTAGATCCGCTCCAGCGTGGCAACCGCACAGATCACGCCATATGCTTTGGTCGGCCCGATAGAAAGAGAATAGGATTCCACCAGCCGCTTAATAACAAGCTGCTGTTCATTTCCCGCTTCGATATTGGCCATGAATATCTCATAAGGCTTCAGCGGGCGCACATGCTTCATCTGATTTGCAAAAATGTCTGCTTCGTTCTTGTAATCTAAGCTGTCATAAATCATGCACCAAACAGGAGTCTCCCGCGAACCGGATACAGTAGCAACGATCTCTATGGTGTGCTGACCATTAAAGACATAGTTGACACCATCACGGCGGCTCACCTTTACCGGGTTGATTTGGTTCAGGTCGAAATCCTCGATGGCTTTTTCAACCTGAGCCTGAGACAATGGCCGCTGGTATTCCTGATTAGATACGAGATTTTGATCGGGATCTGCTCGAAGTGGACATTCGGAACAAATCTGCTGAAGTCTTGCATTAGTCTACCTCCCTGATTTCTGAGAGCATCTCGGACACCTTCTCCTGTAGTGACAACAGCGCCTCCTCAAGTTTGCTTTTTGCACTCGTTGAAGCAGCGTTCATATCCGCATTGTTTCTGGCTCTTTCAATGGAACTGACCCATGACGGAACGGTCAGAGTCAAACCGGCGATTTCGGCATCTGGGTCGTGCATAGGTGTAATTTTGATAAGTGGTAAAGTCTCCTGCATAGGTTCGACTGGCTCCTCGTCTGTATCAGCAAATTCTTTTCGCGTATCACTATAACTGGTGAAGGGGTGTTGCAGGTCTTCGGGTTTTGCCCCGATTCGCCTGATCTCTTCCGGCGGCATTTTCGAAAGGGCCACAAGGTTCTCGTGAGATATTTTGAAAGTGCCAGAAAGCACTTTGCCAGGAAGTTCAGGATCTGCCTGTCCAACAACGTCTAATGCCTTACTGAAGATCGCATACTTCTGCACAGATCCAGTAGATACATTGTATTGAGCGCTGAACTTCTGGGCTGTGCGCCGAAAAGTATCGCCTCGCTCACCCTTGTTTCTCCGCTTATACTGGTTGAACCCATTGATGTTGGGCGGATGCTTACGCGCTACTTTCTCAAGTTCATACTGCTTTCCAATGAGATATCGTCTGGTTTCCTCCGTGATATTTCGGCGGCCGAGCTGATTGCTGCAGATCCAGACAATCGCTTGCTCTCGGTTCTCAAATGGCATCTCTCGTATAGCATAGGGAATGTGAAGTCGATTGCATATCTCGTAACGGTTATGACCATCAATGATGATGTTATTCCATGTGATGATCGGCTCTCTGCAACCGTCTACTGCAAGATTTACTTCGAGTTGAAGATACTCATCTTTCCGTAAAGGTCGAATGAGTGTCTTGAATTCCGGGTCGATCTCCAACACCGCAAATCCTTTATCCATCGCTGGGAGGTCTCCTCTCATTTTTCTTTAAGGTTTTCATGGAGAAATAGGCGACTCTGTTTGCAACATCCACCTCTCCGCTCATACGATAACTGTATTGGAAGTCGAGAGTACCAATCATGTTGACCAAAGCACACAGGAGTGTATTACTGTAGAACTCAATGGAATGGTTGGAATGGCTCGGCATTTGAATCAACTTCACTCTGTTAGCGGTGCCGCCAGCGAGTGGTCGATCAGAGCCAAGTACAGCAATGAACATTTCTTCTGGATTGACCAGAAATTGAACATATTGCGGATTCCCCATTTTGTTCAGGGTGGATTTATGTATGCGAAAGCGACTGCGCTTTAGATCAATGGTCATGATCGCTCTATTATCCGTACTATCCATTTACACTCCCCTCCTGCACAGGTACCTCTGGTTGATATGCGTTATGGGCTGATGTGATATTTTCCACGGATGCCGTGGAGGATACAGAGCTATCCTTGATTCCATAAATCGCGTATCCGTCAAAGATATTGATCTGCAGAGATTTCTGGTGTTCACGATAGGGCAAACCGAACTGATCCTTCCAACCGGCTGGGAATACAGGTGTACGCGCAGTCTTGGGCTTGCCTCCGTCTTTTGCAATACGCTGATAGATCTCGGAGGCATTCAAGTCGAATACAATCAGATACTCATCATTGGCATGGATGACCTTGCCAAGCAGCTTGTACCTGTAATCAATATTCCAGTCCATCAGCTCAAAGAGCTTTGCAAAGAAGAACTTACCCGTCACCTGACGGGGCCTCCTCTTCCCACCAGATGTGTTGCACCACGCGAATGCGTCTCGCTCTGACTCGGCGCAAGGGCGTAGCGCAAGAATGTGCGACTCTCGATTGATCAAGAGTTGGACACAGTCTGCATGGGGAAACTTGTTCAAGCAAGCAGTATTGACATAAACTTTGTAATTGTTGAAGGTGATAGACGGCTCGAAAGTATGAGCGAAGAACTCCCTACGAACCACCTGATACCCATCAAAATCGAAGTCGTCACTAAGTTCGATCACATCGCCTGGTGCCGATGTGTCGATTGTCATTGGCGTGTCCGCATCCTCCTTAAAGGTAATGGTAGTTTCATCATCGATATTGCCGAATTGAGTATTCTGCAGCATCGGTGAGATGAAAGAAACCTGATTCTCTACTTCCATTCTGCTCTCCTTTCATTCGTCTCTGACAAGATTCAGCGCATCTCCAATCTGGCGTAGGCTCATGCTGAGATAGCGACAAAGCCGTCTGAGCTGTTCCGTGTTATACTCTGCCATGATCACATCCTGCTCGGCTTCGGACAAATCAGAAAAGCATCTGTTGACATGTATACCATCACGAACCACGCGGTAGTACACTCCATCAAGATTCCGAAAGATTGGAATATCGTTTTTTTCAGGCATTAAAATCCACCTCTTCCATCTGCTTTATGGGGGCTAATTGCTCTGCTATGAATCGCTGCATTTCATCAAACTTGGTGACTTGAAGCTTCTCACCGGTTTCAAAGAGTTGGCCTTCCAGCCAAAGCTTCCATGCATCTTCACTTTGTAATTCCAATGAAGATGCGGTAAGCCTGTGAGAATAAAAGTCACTACCAAACCTGTCTGCCAGTTTCTTAGGAACTGCCCGAATACGCTTTCCTGATACGGAAAGAGGAGAAAGCTCACCATCGCCGCTGATGGGAGAATCTGTCCCCGTCATGAGATAGGACTGGATAAAAATCTCGGGTTCACTCAAATCAAATATGAACACCGAATCCCCTTCGTTTTGGAGGAGTCTACCATAGGCCCTGAACTTAAAATCGGTTTCCCAATCGAGCAGTTCGAATAGGGTTCCACCAAATGCGGTACATGGTATCTCTTTGGCATAGTATTTTCCATCGTCAGGTCTTGACCACTGTACGCACTGGCGAGAATCCTTAGAGGCGCGACGAACAGCGAGCTTCCGCAATCCCGGATGGATCAGCAGCTCAACTTTGTTGTCCTTCCCAAACTGCCTGACGCAATCTGTGCTGAACTTGATTTGTTTGCTCTGAAATAAGACATACGGTCTTTTGTTCGCATCAAAGAGAGATGCATTCGTAACTTCAAAGCCGCGCAAATCAAAATCTCCAGCTGCCACCTCGAATGTAGCGTCACCCTCTGCAGGCTGGCCGTAATATGTATCGTCCGTGTAGACACTCATAGAAGCCTGTAAATAATCGGCTGCCTTGAAACCTGCCCACTTAGGGCTAATCGTGACAAATCCTTTCAGAACGCCAGATTCAATCACCCGAAGCTCCGGCAAAATAGACTTTCCGCCGTATTTCGCATTATTGATCATGTGCTGAACGGCTATATAGTCATCTCTCGACACGATTGCCTCGTGTTCTCCTATACAGGCTCTGCTGCCGTTCCCCTCTATTTTTCTTAGACTTGTGGCTGATCACATCAGGCGTGAATGTCTTTCTTGTGAGAACATCACCACAATGCCGCTCATTCCTCAAGACCTGAATAACGGTGCCGGAAGTCCACTTGGAATTACCAAGGAATGTCCTCTTACCAAGCGCCTCGAGGGTTTTTGCAATATGCGATGAAGAATATCCGGACAGATACATGTAGAATATGAGCTTCACGGTCGGCGCTTCGTCCGGATTGATCACCAACTTGCCGTCAGCATCATGGGAATAGCCCAACAGCTTGGGTGTCAGAGGAAGTCCTCCATTCAACCGCTGAGCAAGCGAAACTTCCATACTGCGGCTTCGAATGCGGGACTCGTTTTCCGCAATGGAAGCCAAAAAAGACAGCGGCATGTTTGTATCCTCGTTCAACGAGAAGATGCATTCACTCTCGAAGAAAACGCCCACTGGATTGCGGAGCTCCGCAAGATTCCGCACCATAGTAATACAGTCAACGGTATTTCTGGCAAGGCGAGAAACCGATTTAGTGATGATCAAGTCGATTTTTCCGGCTCTGCTGTCAGTGAGCATTTGGTTTAGCTCAGCGCGGTGTTTTGTCGAAGTGCCCGAGATTCCTTTATCGGCGTAGATCTTTACAAGCTTCCAATTAGGATGCTTCAAGACAAACTCTTCATAATAGTTCTTCTGAAGCTCATAGGAAGTTTCCTGACCGAGATTATCAGTTGAAACTCGGACGTAGACCGCAACACGCTGATGGACATCTGCATCGTAGAAATCGACCTGCTTCTTTGCCGGATAGATGACATCTGGCTCTCTTCGATTCGAGTATCGCTTATGTACTTTCTCACGTTCTGCTTGGTCGGCTGCTTTCTTTGCTGATTTACTCATGGAGAGCACCTCTCATATCCAGCTCGTCATCAGGCAGGATTTTCCAGTCTGGTGTTGGGAAGAAATAGGGCTCCCGAAGGTCATCACGATAATATGAGGCCAAAGTGTATAGATCTTCTGATATGAAGTAGATGCCAACAGGAGGCTTGCGAGCGGCGAGTATTCTTGCACAAATCGTCATTTCTTGGGCATCTCTGGACACATTGCTGACCTTCTGTGTGATTATGAGATCGACTTTCCCAGCATCGCAGTCAGACAGAAGTTCAGACCATGCTGTAGAGTTCTCCATATACGGAGCGGTCGATCCATTGTCAATATAGAAACCTACAAACTCCCACATAGGATACTGAGCCAGCGTAGCACGAAAAACCTCTTTGTTACGTTCGAGATATTCCTCGTCTCTATATTTCGTCTGATTAAAAAAGCGAATATACACTGCAACCTTGAACGGAATCTTGGGGTTAGGTACTTCATGGCGGATAGTTTTCAACCACTGCCTGTGTTGTGCCACAAGGGGTGATACCATGTTTTCTCCCAAGCACAGGTCAAAGGAGGGATACTCAGTCTCTTCGAGTCCTTGTTCAGTACCTAAAGGCAGCAGCTTCGTGTTTTCCATGTTTTCCTCCGGCATTTGGGCAAGCCCTTTTGGGTGAATTATAGGGAAAATGCTTAAAAATAAGAAGATACCATAGGTCAGCATCTTGACCTATGGTATGGAAATGACAAAAAAATTATCGGATTGGTCACCCAATCCGATAATTAATCATTATTCTGTTTCTTATGCATGGAGGCTTTGACCTCTCGGACAATCTTTAAGATGGTTTCCATCTCACTGGCCGAGCAATCTTCAAGGAGCTCCGCAAACTCACCTTGATAGATTGCTTTGACCTCCGGTACATCTGGGCGGAGCAAATAGTCTGCAGATACCTGAAGAGCTTCCGCCACTTTGACGAAAGTCTCAAGTTGCATCCCCGTTTTTCCTCGTTCGATGTTGCTAATCAGCGGCAGTGAAACAGAAGCTTCGACTGCCAAATCCGCTTGGCTCATGCCTCTGCTGATTCGAACAGCTTTGATGCGTGAGCCGACCAGCTTCAGATCTTGTTGTTCATACATGACCAGCTCACCTCCCCTTCGCCGGATATAAGCTAACGACTATAATTTAAGTTAGTATATAATATGCGAAGGTCAAGTTTATATAATCGTACCGCTATAAAATAGCGGTTCAAATATAATTGAGTTGCCAAAATTTTTAGGAGGTATCTCTATGCAACTCAATTACTATGTCCTTGGTCAAAGAATCCAAAAAATCAGGAAGAACAAGCGTATCTCCCAAGCGGTGCTGTCCACCATGATCGACAAGTCCGCTGGATACATCAGCTATCTCGAGTGCGGTACAAAGGTTATGAGTCTCGAAACTTTGTTGGCATCGCCAATGCGCTGGAGGTGTCGACTGATACGCTCCTGAACAGGCAGCTCACGGGTGCGACTGAGATGTCTAATGCTGAGGCGCAGAAAATCTTCGCCAACTGCACTCCGTATGAAACCTATGTCCTGTTGGATGTGCTGAAAACAACCAAGAACGCTCTACGCTCGCACCACCATCTCCTCAAGGATGAGTGGTAATCATTTTATCAACTGAATATCAAATAGCAACAGACCACAGGTTAAGAGATTGACCTGTGGTCTGTTGCGTGCAAAAAACGATTATGTTTTCGCCCAAAACGATTATGATTTGGGCTTTTGCGAGATTTTCGTTCTATTGATGCTATAATCCGGACAAGTAAGAAAGGACGAAGATGTATGGTCTATTACACCGGCGATATTCACGGCAGTGCGAAAGGAATCGTCGCTTTTGCCCAACACTATGAGCTCACAGAATCGGACATAATCGTCATCCTTGGTGATGTCGGAGCGAACTATTACGGCAACAGGCGGGATCGGTATTGCAAAGATGCGCTTGCCAGAATAAAGCCAACCGTCTTCTGTATTCACGGAAACCACGAACGGCGTCCAGACACTCTCACGGGCTATAAGCAGAAAGAATGGAATAGTGGCCTTGTGTGGTACGAGGATGAGTATCCGAACTTACTCTTCGCCAGGGACGGAGACATCTTCACTATGGAAGGGACCCGGCATCTGGTCATCGGCGGCGCTTATAGCGTAGACAAATACTACCGACTGGAAAACGATCTGCTGTGGTTTGCTGATGAGCAGCCCTCGGCAGAAATCAAGACATATGTGGAAGATCAAATCACGAAAAACAGAATTGACATTGTTCTCTCTCATACCTGCCTCTATAAGTACGAACCGCGGGATGCGTTTTTACCCATGATCGATCAGAGCACGGTTGATGACAGCACAGAGCGATGGCTTGATGGGATAGAAGAAAAAGTGGATTATAAGGCATGGCTTTGCGGACACTGGCACATAGAGAAGCAGATTGACAAGCTTCGCTTCCTGTTCCACGATGTTGTGTCACTGGAAATGATAAAGCGAGGTTTCAAATGAGTCGTTTCAAGAGCAATCTCTACACTATTGAGCGCCGAGTATGGAGAAACCACAAGCTGTGCTGGATTCAGAACGATGACTTCACTCTCTTTTCAGGACATCACAAAACGAAAATCAAAGAGGAAGATCTCCCAGAATGGTATGTCTTTGGCAGATACTATAAGCTGTGGGGCTTCCTCTCCACAAAAGGTATTACCGACTTGCAGTACATCCCGAACCTGTGGATCAATCACTTCCTAAAAGATGACTGTCTTCTGATCTCCTATGGCGGTAAAATTGAGGAGCATCCAGACAGCACTGATTTTGAAAAGTACAGCGGCGTTGATGAGCGAGTATGGGGCAACGAGATCCTCCATGTGTTGAAAGGTGCCAGGATATTCTCGGAATATGATATTGCCCCTATCATAGAGCAGATCCGTGAGAAGCAGCGCATTCTCATTGAGAACTACCCGGACGAGTTCGGACCCCACAAGTGGAGTTTTGATCTTGATAAATGGATGGCAGAAGAGTACCACTCAGGCCGCCCAACCTATTACAGCAAAGCCATCACAGAAAAGAGAGAAGCAGAGCTGCGAAAACTATATGACAAAAGAGGACAGACAAATGGATGAATGCCAACACGCAATGGAGGAACTCCGAAATATTGTCGAGGGGATCAGCAAGCTGCGAGACACAGCATACGCGCACTACTCTTTATTGGTCGAGCAGGTGCTGAAGGATCAAATCACCGACGAGCAGCAGTTAGAACAAATCATGGATGGCCTCTGCGATTTCTGCGATGAGATCCGCTTCATCGATCTTTATCGAAGCCTTTGCCGACACATCTATTACCAATATCCGCAGCTCGTGGGAGAGCATGTGGCTCTTTTCCGTGCGCTGTTTGAGGGGCCCGATGAGAAATGATTTGAGAGAAGATGTATGGAGGTAACCTTCAGTGAAGGTGGCAGATACAAGTTTGCCTGCTACCGCCTCACATATGAAGAAAGCAAGTCTCCAGATAGGATTGCAAAGATCAAAGCCGATTTTGCCTCAAAGGGGAAAGATGGGTATTCCATTGCAATCACTTATGACGCATCTCCCACCCCACCAACGTGGGACACATTCGCCAATTCCTTATTATGTCTGGACGGAAGACTTGAGATGTGGAAGCTAATGCATGAGAGTTGGCCACATCACAAAGCGGTCGAAGCGCAGAAAGGAGTGAGTAAGATGAGCACATCATATTTCATTTTTACGGAGGTTCTGGCAAATGATCAGTGGCATTGTATCAACCCCCAAGTGATGAAGTTGCTGCCTATCGAACATCTCATTCTTGTTCCAACGCTTCGCTCGGACAGCAGGTATCAGTTTGAAAAAGCATACCGACAGCTTGAGTGCGATGGACACCCGTTCACAGTAGACGAAATGTCAAGAAATCTACAGGCATCGGTGAACGACTGGCTTACCCCAGAGGACAGTGTCCGAATTGCCGTTTGCTACGATGACATCTTGAAGCTACTGAACACTTCCGGCAAAGAACATTCTGCATTTGCTCTTCGATCTGAAGTAGCGGCCTTTCAGAATGATGAATCCGATAGTATTTTGGACTTCGTCTCAGTAGACGAATATCGGAAGATGGAGGATGAACTCAAGAAGGCTTATCAATATTTCGAATGGAATGACCGCTCCGGTGCGTATCGCTATTATGAGGAGATCCAAAAGAAGGTCGCCGCACAGGTCAAGGATTGGAAAGCGATAAACCCTCGGGCAGAAATCACCTCTGTCCGAATAATGCTTTTTTCAACCTAAAGGAAAACACACAGGAGGGTTTCAGATGCAATCGAATAAAGAATCGAACCAAAAGCTGATTGAGCGATTTCCGTTTCTAATACCTCGTAACCGCTGGACGGGAAAAGTTCCAGAGGATTACGACTATTCCTATACGGAACTGGATTCCATGCCTGACGGCTGGCGTAAGGCTTTTGGGGAGCAAATGTGTGAAGATATCCGTGATGAATTGGTACATGCCGAGTATCTCGACCAATACCGCATTACCCAGATCAAGGAGAAATATGGAACGCTCTGTTGGTATGACTTTGGCTGTACAGAGCGGATGCTTCGTGACATCATCCCCAAATATGAGCGCCTATCTGCGAGAACTTGCATCAGATGTGGGAACCCTGCAACAAAGGCTTCTACTGGCTGGATCAGTCCCTACTGTGACACTTGTGCTGGCAAAATCAGTCATGCCGAGAGATTTATTCCTATTGAGGAATGGCTCAGTGGAAGCGGAGATGAGGTTGCATCAGAAAGGATTGTGAATGAAAAAGATACCCACTCTCTTTGAACGAGAATTTGAAAACCATCGAATTGTCAGAATACTGCCAAATATCAGCCCTGACCTTGCTTGGGTCATGGCCGGCGACGGCGTAGCTACCATCAAATGGGACGGTGCCTGCTGTGCGGTCATCAGTGGTGTTTTCTACAAAAAAGATACGATGCAAAAACATGGAAAGCCCATTCCATCTAACGCAATCAAGTGTCAGGAGAACGCAGACCCTGTCACTGGCCACCTACCTTGTTGGGTACCTTGTGACCGAACTGCAACCGGCGACAAATGGTTCTGGGATGCGTATGACAGAATGGGAATCGTACCGGATGGAACATATGAGGCCATCGGCCCACATTTCAGAGCAAACCCATACAACCTCGATGCCGATGTACTCAAGCCCCATGGGAAAGACATTGTTGAACTGGATCGGAGCTTTGAAGGCATCCGCACTTATCTGGAAACCCATGTGATTGAGGGAATCGTCTTCTGGAAAGATGGACACCCTCGGTGCAAGATCAAACGCAAGGATTTCGGGTTCCCGTGGGGAAGATGATTACTTAAATTGGAAGACTCCATTAGAGGTACGGCAAAGCACTTGGCGATAGGAGGCGCACCACATGAGTAAATGGCTCGGCTACACAGTAGAGCTATTCTTCAATGGTCAATGGTTCAACATCGATCAGTGGCATCGACACGCAAATGGAGAACTCAGACACCGCTATCTGTATACTGCGCCCGAACGAGATATCTTCTCCAGCGCACATGATGAGCTGGCTCTTAGTAAAGAGAGAATCTGCTTTCCTGACCTGGCAGCAGAAACTCAGGATATCATCTGCGCAGAAAATCCAGCATTCGAACGCAGTACATTCGACTCATGGGATTTTTTCATTTGGGGCAACCTCTCTGACTTGGAGATGCTTACTTCAAAAGCCTGTTGAGAATGAAAACGATGGATACATTTCAAAGGATTTACTCAAAGGGCTGCTTGTCAGGATTCAAGACCAAATCCAGATTTTTCGACAGACCATCCCGTACTTCGTGACTGATAGGTCATCGGAAATGCCAATCAGGATCATTATCTGTGAATTGTGATTTTTTGATAGCTATTCGCTCAGAAATATGGTAATTGTTCGTGTTACAGAAAAGGAGGTGGAACACCATGATTTATGTAATGTCCGATATTCATGGACAAAAACGACGCTTTGATTCCGTCATGAAGCAAATCAACCTACAGCCCGAGGACACCCTCTATGTCCTTGGAGATGTGATAGACAGAAACCCGGATGGCATCAAAATCCTTCGTCAGATCATGGCGATGTCAAATGCCAAAATGCTTCTGGGTAACCACGAATTAATGATGATGAATGCTCTCTACTACCCACCCCCAGAGGATGAGGAGTGGCCTGAATACTACTATGAGCGTAAGCAGTCTCTGTGGTATAGAAATGGAGGCGAGATAACACATAATTATCTGAAGCACATAAAGAAAACCGTTCGTCAGGAGATATTCGAGTATTTGGAGAAGCTGCCTGTAAACATGGAAATCACGGTGAATGGCAGGCAATTCATTCTGACCCACGCGGCTCCTGCCGAGCTGTATGAGACCTACGGTCGTAAATATGAGTGTGAGCGAGACTTTGCCGTCTGGATGCGATTTGACAGTTTCCCTGTTCTGGAGGACTGTACAGTCATCTTCGGACACACGCCAACTATCCGTTTCCAGTATGATAACCCAATGGCAATATGGGATGCAAAGAGCTGGATCGGAATCGACTGCGGCTGTATGCTCCCTGAAAAGGGTGACCCTTGGTCAGGAGCACTTGGAAGACTGTCGTGTCTCCGATTGGATGATATGCAGGTCTTTTACTCTGAGGAACCTCAATACGACAATCTTAAAGAATCGGAGGAACAGCATTATGGATGATGGCAAAGTAACGATTACCATTGAAATCGATGCAGAACTGCTGGCGCAGGTAACCGAGGTGCTAAAGTCTTATGGCCTCACGCCGGAAGAAGCCGCGGTGCAGTTCTTCAAATACTGTGCCGACCCAAAGACACAGGATCATGCGATTAAACTTCTCAAAAGATGGAAAGAGGAACAGGAAGTTCAAGAGAGGAATAGCACCAATGCTAAGTAAAGAAGGTTTCTGCAAGGCGCTCCAGATGATAAAGGAGCAAGAGTCCATTGACGAACAGTTCAGCAAAGCGCTCAATCTGGTTGGCGATGGTCACTTTGTATTCGGTGCCGAAAACAAGTATCTCATGGCTCTTAGAGATGTTTTGAAAGAAGCGGTCAATGACCAATACGACTACATCGATTGGTGGCTGTATGAAGCAACCGATGACTATACGGTATGGGAAGCAGATTGCACCATGAAGTATTGTCTCAAAGACCCCGAAGCTCTGTATGATTACATAACCGGTACGCTGAAGCCTGTCCCTGTATCTTCGGGAGAAAGCACATCACAGCAGGAATAAGGGGATGTCAAAATGAAAAGACTGCCGCCACTATCCGAAATGGAACGCATCGAGCAAACCCTGCTCGTCGAAAAACTGGATGAAATCCTGGAACGCATTGACAACGAAGACATCGGATTCGTAATAACAGAAAACGGTCTGCCGGATATGGTCCTAATACCATTCCGCTGGTTTGCCGAGAACTTTCCGGATGAAGTGCCTGACGACCTATAAACGACTGGTTTCAAATTGAGATAGATTCTGCCGTTGAGGAGCCGAAGAAAGATGGATGAGAAGTTTAATAGAATACCCGTCAGTGTCATCCATTTTGATAAGGATGGCACAGTCACTGATGTAGAGGATTACAACCTCGATAAAGTCGATCCTGCTTTGTGGGCGCTCAAAGGTCTGGCTGCAGCACTGCTCCCTGTCGTTCGCGAGTTCTATACGCACGAAGAAAATGTTCAAGCATTTGAGGCGTGGCTGAAAGATCGGGAAAATAATCCTCAAAAACACAGCAAGCGGAAATAAGCGCAAAGACGGAAATCGGAGATGAGAGGCTGTATCTATTTTGGTCACTCTTAAAAATCCCTCGATTCTTCTCTATCACGGGAAATCGTAAGTAAAAAATATGGCTGAAACAGCCCAAAGCCGCTTCAGCTCTCGATTTTTCCTATTTTCAGCATGCATCTAAATTGGTCACGCATGACAAATCAGTTACCGTTGTTGATACAATATCAGCAACGGTAATTTTTTATTTTCTGCTGTTCTGTAGGCGTTTTCTGTCTGAAAACGGAGGATTTTCAGAACATTTCTGCCGTTGAACAGACCGTGATGTCCTATTTACCGCAGCTGGGTGTTCCCAAAGCACGGCTTGGGAGAATTGCAATCGTTATAAGAAGACAAACGATAAATTATTATTTTTTATATTGACATAGGAAAGCCGCCCACGGCCGGGAACAACTCCGGTCACGGCCGGCTTTTTGCTTTATACCCCCGCGACAAAATGTGCGGCCGAAACTCGAGCGAATCACCCATGTGGAATGAAAAATTTCACAAGGGATCACCGATCGAGCCGCTCCCGGGCTTGAAGCTGGGGAATGTGCTTGCAAAACTCCTGTTAAATTGTTTTGTAAATTAAATTTGACGGAATATTAATAAAGCGGCGTTCTGCTTTTCATAGTCAAAAAATTAACTAAAAAGTGAAAATGACGGAAATTGTTGTGTTAGATTTCGATCATTTGTGCGATTTGTCACGAAAAGTTGTAAGGTTTAAAACAATGTTTTGTTTGATATATAGACACTTTTATGCTAATCTTTTAACAGTCAAAAATACCACAAACTTTTTAAGTAAATTGATTTCAATGCCAGTTCAGCGGCGGCCGAGCGGTTCTGGATGAAATAGTAGAGACAACAGTTTTGGGAAACCGAAAGGACTATCAACTATGAATGCAGAAAAGAAAAACTTTTATGGATGGATACTGCTTGTAGCCATCGGCATCATGTTCTTATGCTCCAGCGGATTTATTCTCGTAGGAGCTTCCGTCGTAAATCCTCTGATGATGGCGGACTCCAGCATGAACATGAATGCAACGCTTATGGGCTTAGGCTTTACTTTGTTTGTTCTGTGCCAGGGCATTCCCGCTCCGCTGATCGGTCAGTTCATAACTAAGTATGGCCAGAAGAAAACCTTTATCGTCGGCGGTCTGCTGCTTATCATCGGCGGTCTGCTCATGGCTTTTGTCGTTAAGACCACGATCGGATATCTCATTGCTTTCGGCGTTATTCTCTCAATAGGCAGCCAGATGGCAGGTCAGGTCACCATGCAGACTTCGGTCAGTGCATGGTTCGTTCAGAAGCGTGCGCTCGCCATGTCGATCGCGACGGTTATAGGCGCAATCGGCTCGTTCATTTCCCCGCGTATACTCAATTCAATCGTTGCAAGCACCGGTCGCTGGCAGAATGCATGGCTCCTCGTTGCAGGTCTCGGTGTTGTGGTAATCATTATAGCTGTGGCTCTCGTTGTGGATAAGCCCTCAGACAAGGGTCAGTATCCCGACGGCATCGAGCCGGGTTCCGCAGTTGCGGCAGCTCAGAAATTCTCCAAGGTGTATAAGACCAGCGAAGCCTAGCGGTGTATGAAAAGTGCGCATCTCTGGGCGGCGACGTGCGCGGAGAATACGGAATCGGCTATGCGAAAGTGCCGTTCTTCGGCGAGAAAGCCCGCGGCGAGTTTGCGGCGGTCAAGGCGAAGCTTGATCCCAAAGGAATACTCAATCCCGGAAAGGTGGCAGACTGATGCTGAAAATACTATGCTGCGTAAAGCAGGTGCCCGACGTTGACCAGATGCGAATGGATCCGGAGACCGGCAACCTCATCCGCGCAGGAGTTCCCGCGATACTCAATCCGCAGGACGCAAACGCGCTTTCGGCTGCGATGAGTGTCAAAGAGACATACGGCGGCGAGGTCACGCTCATCACTATGGGCCCGCCGAATGCTGAGGCTGCACTGCGCGAGTGCCTTGCGGTAGGCGCGGATAAGGCAGTTCTCGTAACGGACAGAGCGTTCGGCAATGCCGACACTCTGGCAACGAGTTACTCTATCCTGTCGGCAGCAAACACACAGGATAAGTACGATATGATATTCTGCGGCAAGGAATCGCTCGACGGTGCGACCGGTCAGATGGGCGCACAGCTTGCACAGCGTTTCGGGAGCTGCACAGGTAACCGGCGCGCTGCTCATAAAAGAAGTAAACGAAGAGGCAAAGACCGCAGTTGTCGAGCGCGAGCTTGAAGACGGCGTTGAAACTCTTGAAGTTCAGCTTCCGTGCCTGTTTACCATGGAAAAGACCAATTACCCCGCGCGTATACCCAACCTCAAGGGTAAGCTGGCAGCAAAGAAAGCCGTCATCACAACGATAACGGCTGACGATATTCCCGGGCTTGACCGAAACCGCATAGGCGACCCCGGCTCACCGACCAAGGTACCCCGCATGTTCCCGCCGGTGATGCCCGAACCCGGCATCATCATAGATGAGGGCAGCGTGGAGGCTTCGGTAGCAAAGCTCATGCAGCTTATTAAGGACTGAGGAGGTGCTCAAAATGGATAAGCGTGAATACAAAAACATGTGGGTGCATATAGAGCACACCGAAGGCAAGGTAAGCTCGGCGGCGCTGGAACTGTGCTGCGAGATACGGAAGCTGTGCGATCAGTCGGGAGATAAGCTGATCGGCGTTATAGCCGGAAGCATTCCGGAAGGAGAGCTTGAAAAGCTCAAAGAGTGCGGCATCGACGGAGCGATAGAGGTCTCCGGCACGGGATATGAGCGCTACAATACCGAGGCGTTTTCAAATCTCTATGTCGAGCTTTCCAAGAAGTACAAGCCCTCAGCGATATTCATCGGCGCGACCGCGAACGGCAGAGACTTTGCGCCGCACTTTGCAGCGTGCCTTGAGACAGGCTGCACATCAGATGCAACAGAATTGATATATAATCCCGAGACCACCGATATTGAATTTGTCGAGCCTGCGGCCGGCGGAAAGATCATGGCCGTCATCACGATCCCGGTGCTGCGTCCGCAGGTGGGAACGATCCGTCCGGGCACGTTCAAATACGTTCCGACGGGCAAGAAAGCGGAGTTTGAGCTTGTGCAGGAGCACATAGACTTTGACCCGACGAAGATCCGCACAAAGCTTGTTGAGTACAAGGCAAACGAGTTTGACCCTGAGCTTGATATAGCGTCGTGCGATACGATAGTCTGCGTCGGAAACGGCGTCAAGGACGAAAGCCTGCCGAAGTACAAGGAGCTTGCAAAGCTGCTCGGCGGCAAGCTTGCGGGAACGCGCCCGGTATGCGACAGAGAGCTTCTGCCCGTAAAGCTTCAGGTCGGGCAGTCGGGCGTCATGATAAAGCCCAAGCTTTACATAGGCTTCGGCGTATCCGGCGCTGTAAACCATGTCACCGGCGTTGACGCGGAAAAGTTCATCGCCGTCAACAAGGATGCCTCTGCACCCATTTTCAACTACTGCGACTACGGCATCGTCGGAGATATGGACGAAGTCTGCGACGCCATGATAGCGATGCTGAAAAACTGAAATACTGAAAAGGAGACAAAGCATGAATACCTTACTTAAAGGAGTAAAAGTTCTTGACCTCACCAGCTTCGTTGCTGGGCCTACTTCTACCCAGCTCATGGCATATATGGGCGCAAATGTGGTAAAGGTCGAAATGCCCGTTTGCGGCGACTCGGGACGCGGCATGATGAATATGAAGATCGGTCATCATTCCGGCAATATTCTTCAGACTAACCACGGACGCAAATCCATCGAGCTTGACATTCAGGACAGTGAGGGCAGAGAAGTGTTCAAGCGGCTCGTAAAGGACTATGATATCGTCCTTGAAGGCTTCCGCCCCGGCTTGATGGCAAAATACGGGCTTGATTACGAAAACCTGAAGGCAGTCAACCCGAAGCTTATTTACTGCTCTATCTCGACCTACGGTCAGACCGGTCCTTACAGCAAGCGCCCGGGCTTTGACCTTATAGCTCAGGCAGAGTCGGGCATCATCAATTCTACCGGCGACCCCGACGGCGCTCCGCAGAGGATCGGCACCTACCTTGGCGATTATGTCGGCGCACAGTCCGTCCTGTCGGCGATTTGTGCGGCGCTGTATCACCGCGAAGTCACCGGCGAGGGACAGTATCTCGATGTAAGCCTCTATGAGAGCCTTGCGTATCTGTCTGCAAATGTCGATGTTTACTCCCTGTTCGGTCTGAAGAACGGCCGTACCGGCAACCATATGTTCAATTCCGCACCCTACGGACTGTTTGAGGGCGCAGGAAAAAGATACATTGCCATTTGCGCACCGACGCCTCCTATTTGGAAAAATCTCTGCATTGCCATGCAGCGCGAGGATCTGCTCGAAAACGAGCGCTATTCCGATATGTCCAAGCGTATTGAGAACCGCTATGAGCTGGTCGATATAATCCAGGCGTGGCTTTCCAAGTACGAGAACGCAAGTGAAGCGATCGAGATCCTGCGCTCACACGATGTGCCGTGTGCCGAGGTCAAGGCCGATTGGGAGATGCACGAATGCCCGCAGCTCGCGTCGCGTCATTATTTCGAGGATATCCCCTTCCCCAAGAGCATTGTCGAGGAAACCGGCCGCAAGCAGTATAAGATAAAAGGACTGCCCTTCAAAACATCGAGCGATGCGGAAAATCCCGATTATCTTCCTCTGCCCGAGGTCGGTGAGCATAACTATGATGTTTACGGAACTGTTGCAACAAAGGAAGAGATCGATGCGCTACTTGATCGCTGGCACAATAAGTTCCACAAGTATTGATAAGCGAAATATAGGAAAAATCGTTAATGCAATTAAAAGCCTCCGGCCTTAGGCCGGAGGCTCAGCCTGTAGAAAAAGTCTGTCTTAGCAGTCACGCCAAGGCAGGCTTTTTCGTTTGAAAAGGGAAAAATAGCAGCCAAGAAAAATAATCGGCCGCAAAAATCCTTCTCCGCCTCTTCCCCGGAGAAAGATTTTTCCGTTTCCATTTCCAAGTGGAAGGAGTGTTTTATCTATCCGCTTTTCCGAGCCGTTTTCCTCTTTCTTGAACGAAATCCGGCTGTAGCTTGATGAATGGGATTGGTTTTTCGACAAACTGCAGCCCGTTTCTTTTGAAAACGGGCCGCTGTTTTGCTATTTGCAGTATCTGCACGCCGTAATTTGACGGCGGACGGCAATAAGCCTGAATCGGCTTACATCAGCTTTCTGAACAGCTCGGTCAGCTCTGCGGGATTTGTGTCCTTGGGGTTGCCGGGACGGCAGGCATCGGCGTATGCGCTTTCAGCAAGGAAGGGAAGGTCCTCTTCCTTCAGAGCATCCAGCTTCTCCGGGATGCCGACATCCTTGGAGAGCTTCTTGACTGCGTCGATTGCAGCCCTGCGGTATTCGGCCTGAGTCATCGAATCAACGCCCTCCACGCCCATTGCGCGTGCGATCTCGCGGTACTTCTCGCCGGTGCAGTCGGCATTGTATTCCATAACGATCGGCAGCATCATCGCGCAGGCGACGCCGTGCGGAGTATCATAAACAGCGCCGAGGGTGTGCGCCATGGAGTGCGCGATGCCAAGTCCGACGTTCGAGAAGCCCATGCCGGCAATATACTGGCCGAGAGCCATACCCTCGCGGCCTTCCTTGGTGCCCTTGACCGCGCCGCGCAGGTAGGTTGAGATGAGCTTGATAGCCTCAAGATGGAACATGTCGGTCATCTCCCATGCCGCCTTGGTGGTGTAGCCTTCAATGGCGTGGGTCAGTGCGTCCATACCGGTGGAAGCGGTCAGACCTGCGGGCATAGAGCTCATCATTTCGGGATCGACGATCGCCACGATGGGCATGTCGTGAGGATCGACGCAGACGAATTTGCGCTTTTTCTCAACATCGGTGATGACATAGTTGATGGTGACTTCGGCTGCGGTGCCGGCGGTGGTCGGGATGGCGATAATGGGAACGCAGGGCTTCTTTGTGTCCGCTACGCCCTCAAGGGAGCGCACGTCGGCAAATTCCGGGTTGTTGATTATGATGCCGATGGCCTTGGAGGTGTCCATGGGGGAACCGCCGCCGATGGCGATCAGATAATCCGCGCCGGCTGCCTTGAATGCCGCAACGCCGTCGGTAACGTTCTCGATGGTGGGATTGGGTTTTATATCGGAATATATCTCGTAACTCAGTCCGGCAGCGTCCATAACATCGGTCACTCGGGCGATAACTCCGTGACGCAGAAGGGTGGGGCCGCAGCAGATAAGTGCCTTTTTAAGGCCGCGGGATTTCACCTCGGTTGGCAGCTCGTTGATGGCGCCTGCGCCGTGATAAGAGGTCTGGTTGAGCATGATTCTGTTTGCCATAGTAAGGTTTCTCCTTTCTTGATATGAAAAATGATCTGTTTTTATTATGCCCCTTCGGGCGTGTTAATATTTTAACGCATCGGACAGGCGTTGTCAATACGCACGAGCATAAAGCCGGAATAATTTAAAAAACCGCCGTGAACTGTCAAGCTCACCGCGGTTTTGCGCTTGCCGCGGAAAATGCGGCGATCTGAAATCATGCATAGATCAGTCGGATGCCAGCGCGAGGATCGCCTTGCGATAGATGCTGCGCAGGCGGCAGAAATCCTCAGCTAAAAGATATTCGTTGCGCTGATGCTCGGTCAGCTCGCGGCCGGGGAACATGGGGCCGAAGGCGACGATGTTATCCATCGCGCGCGCGTATGTTCCGCCGCCGATCACCGTCGGCTCGGAGAAGTCGCCGGTCTCCTCGCGGTAGACCGCAAGAAGCTTTTGGATAAAGGCCGGCTGACATAAGAAAACATACGGTTTTGAAACAATCTTTTTCGCCCCTGCGGCGTCCAAAGTCTTGAGAATACGACAGTATGCTCTGCAACTTTGTCCTTGCAGGAACAAAAAATCTCAGCTTCAAAACTGCAAAGCACCAAAAAAGACGGAGCAAGTGCGAGGTCGAGGCGCGGCGGCGCAGGCATACTTTGTGTATACCAAGCCGTCGCAACGAAGACATTCGTGCTTGCTCCGCCTTTTTTGGCGTGTGTTTTCTTGTGTCAACCGGCCTAACGTTGCCGTTTTTGTCCATGTAAACAGGCGGCGTATCCTGCGTTAATGTGACCTCAATGCCGTATTCCGCTGCCGCGCGGCGAAGCGGCTCGGTCACGGCGTCGGCCTCAAATGTTACCGGTGCGCGCACGTCGATCTCCATGACGAGACTCCCGTCCGTGACGCCTATCGTTCCGACATTCATCGTGAGCTTGCCGCTCTCGATATCGGCCAGTGCGCAGCCCATCAGCTCGCCGTTCAGGCTGCTGCCGATGCAGTCCCGGTAAAAACGGACGAACGGACTTTGCGGCAGCGGGGATGCAAGCTTTTTCGGCAAGCGCCGCAATGGCGTTTTTCGCCGTCCTCCGGCGTGCTGGCGTGGGATGCTTTGCCGCTTGCCGTAATGCATTTCTCCCGGCCGTCGATCAGCAGACGAGCCTCGCAGTGATCCGGCACGACGTTGCTTTCGCGCTGCCGCCGCGGATATCCAGAAGTCCGCTTTCTTCAAGCGGCATGGTCAATTTATAGTTCAGCAGCCGCTTTTTCCCCATAGATCGCGGGAAAATCCGCGTCCGGTGTGAAGCCGAACACCGGCAGCTCCTCGTGCTCGCGGTAATAGGCCATATCGTCCCATTCGCCGGACTCCTCCGACTGCCCGAAGATGATGCGGACACGGCGCTTGAGCGAGATCCCGGCGTCCAGAATGTCCTTCATCGCGTAGATGCAGGCGATCGCGGGGCCTTTGTCGTCGCTGACGCCGCGGCCGTAAAGCCGCCCGTTTTCTTCGGTCAGGTCATAGGCAGGATGGCTCCAGCCGGAACCGGCAGGCACGACATCCAGATGCGCAAGGATCCCGACCACGGTCTCGCCTGTGCCGATCTGCGCCCAGCCGCAGCGGTGATTTTCGCACAGCTTCGTTTCAAAACCGAGCCGGCGGCACAGCTCCAGCGCGTAGTCCAGAGCCTGCGCGCAGCCTGCGCCGTAGGGCGCGTCATCGGACACGTCTATGCCGGCGACGCTCTCTATCCGGCACAGCTCCCGAAGGGAGCGTTTCATTTCTTCGTTGTTCATTTTTATTCTC
>VOFK01003828.1_pt1 | contig 142085 bp, 144 predicted proteins | sample 5384121 | NCBI WGS metagenome assembly VOFK01 (sample SAMN12384730, study PRJNA508395) | human gut metagenome | isolation source: healthy gut J | host: Homo sapiens
CCAAGCCGCTCGTTGTTATAGTCCGCCTCTGCGGTTATGCGCGGGATCGTTCGTGTTCAATCACTGGGGTAGTAGCCGCTTTCACGCGCTTGATGCGGGCCAAACTCACCGGTGCCGGGGAGAATTGGGCGCTTCCGGCAGTCCATCCGCCGGCAGAACCCGATAATTCCTGCTCGTCTGGATGCTCCCTCGTCCGAAGTTTAAAGGTGGACATACAATTCACCGCCGTCATCCACGGAAATTTCCCGCTGCTCAAAGCCCTCGCCCCAGCCGTCCGACGCCTGCCCGGTGAGGTACTCCTTTAAGTTTCCCAGTTCTGTGTCCGATAATTCCCCGGCGACGAGGCATTCCGCCACGCCCCAGAGCTGCCGGTCACGCTCCTCCACGGTGAAGACGGCAGAGCGTACCTTGCGGTCAACGCTGTCGGCTTCATCATACCAATGCATGAGACCCCGCTCCGTCTCCTCCAGCATCCGGTTTTTCACCAGCGCCGCCGTGATCTGATCCTGATAGCCGCGCAATTCACGGCCCTCCAGCAGTGTGCTGCAATCATCGAATTCGCCGTACTCGTTCCGCTCGTAGAGATCGGCGGTCAGGGGCATATACAGCTTAAGGGTGGTCAGCTTGGGCGGCAGCACGGAGAAGCTGTCCTCGCCGGGGGCGAGCGGCAACGTGCGGCCGTTGTCCCATTTCATGTGGAGCTGCCCCGCATCGTCCACGAAGTCTACCTCGCCCTCGGTGCCGGGAAGAATGGGCGCGTAGGGGTCGTCCATAGCGTTCAGTCGAATGCGGGTGCCGGGGGGATACTGCTCCTTGATGAAATTCACCATTTTTCTCTCCATACTCACATTCCTCCCATTGTCATGCCCTGTTTGGGCGTTTTTTGATATTCCTCCAACTGGCGGGGATTCTCCTCGCCATAGAAGTCAAAGATCATGTCATCCACCTGCTTGCGGACGGTGGGATCGTCGGTCAGCACCTCGTAACGGAACCTGTGGTCGGGCGATACGGAAGTTCCTCCCGCACGCACTCGAGAAAGGCTTCAGCATCGGTAAACTCCTGTGTATCGCCATTGGCACAGGTGACGCGGCCCACCAGAGGCTTGTCCCGCGCCATGTTCTGTCTCTGCACATCGAGATCAAAGCAGGTCAGATAACCGTTATAATCTCCGGGGGACGGGTTGCAGCGCAGGCAGTAGCGGTGGCGCTCCGTTTCCACGATGTAGCCGTAGTTCTGCACATAGCCACCAGTGATTTTCCCGCCGTGTTCATAGCAGAAACGCTCCATCGCGAAGCGGTTTTTCAGTACACTCTCCCGCAGCGTGTCCACGACCTCCTGCAGCTCCAGCTTGAATGCGGGGCTGTTCAGCTCCTCCGGGCCGCGGGGCCACCATGTATGCCAGAACTCGTTTCCGCTGCGTCCGAAGTCCATGCGGACATGGCCAACGGTACCCAGCCGCTTATCTTCTTCAGGGTGCGGGGTATAAAATAAGCCCGCCTCCTCCGGGCGGGCAGGTCGGATATGAAATTTCATGTTCTCCGCGGGATACGGGAGCTGATGCGCCTCACAGAACTCACGGAGCGTCATGCTGCCTTCATCGAGAAAACCGAGCTCATCCCGCACATCCAGCCGCCCGGACTTAGGCATCGCCAGCTTTTCCGGCATCAGCACCGAGCCTGCGTGGTTGACCACAACATTTTCTTCCATGTAACACAGCTCGCCGGGATCATCGTCAGAGCCGCGAATATCATAGCAGTACCAGCCCTTCGGCACGGTATCACGGGCGATACGCCCGTTGGTGAACAGCGCGGGCTTATCAAATACTTCAATGTGTTGGAATTCCTCTGTTCTTGCGTTTTACATGCCATTGCGGCGTGTACGCTTCATCCCGCCAGTTGTTTTTACATCCTTTTTTAAGGGCAGTAGGCGGTTCTATCGTTTCTGAAGAAGCAGTCCTCATCCAGCTCGAACCAGCAGTGATCCACCGCAGGATCATACCGGTCGAAGCGGCGTTCCGGCAGTCCTACTTGCCTTGGAATGAAGTATTCACCCATTTCGCAGCTATCTTTGATGGTACGAGCCTGTTCCGTAGTCAGCGTACCGGCAATGACGCATTTATTGTGCATCGCAAGTTATCGGCATCTCTGTACAGAATGAGATCTTGGTGTTCTGAATCCCTTCCCTTTCTTTTTGGTAACGGCAAACATACTACACATCTGCCGCAAAGTCTACCGAAACATTTGGTGTCCCTGCTGTCTGCTCCGGGAAGGGCGGCTCCAGGCGGCGCAGCAAGCCGAACTCTGTTTTTGTCACACAGTCGTTTTCCATGCAGTCCTGACCGTATTTCTCAAAATCCATGTAGCCCTCCAACTCATAGATGGCTTCATCATCCAGCCCCAGCGTTTCCTGCAATCGCTGCTGACCGTAACCGTAAGCGCCCTCCGTGATGCGCTGATAATTGTCCAGATCTCGCAGGAGTTCACAGGCACGGTGCAGGGTTTCGGGTTTCTCCGCATCCAACACGGCGGCGTAGGTCAGGAGCATCCCGTCCTTCTGCCAGATCCCTTCTAAGGCCTCCGCAAAATCATTGTAATCCTCCACGGCGGGGCAGTCCGTATCTCAGATCAGCTCACCGATGTAAGGCACCTTGAAGCGAATATCACAGAGCATGGCATCCGCGAAAACATCAATATCGAGGTAAGCCTTCACAGCGTCCAGGTATTCCTCGTCAGCGGGGAGGACGAGGGTGTAGTCCGGCTTTCCATCGACGCGCAGCGTCATGCGGAGCATCTCATCCCGATTTTCATTGCGCCAAGGCTCTGCCGGCGAAAGGTAGCTGCGGTCGATTGCCATATCCGGTGTCAGCAAACTGCGGGCATTGGGGACAAAGGCACTGTACCGGGCATAGTTGTGCCCCTGCGGGTCAATAAGGAATCCGTCCGTTCCCTCCGCGTCAAGGATGAGCAGGCAGTGTCTGGCGTCATCATCGTGTCGGATGGCATTTTTGTTCTCTGCGATGAAATCATAGTCAGCCAGCAGTGTGCGGCTGAACTGCCGGAACCGCGGACTTGGCAGCTCGATGACCTTATCCACGGCACAGGGGTCTGCCTCGCACCCGGTCTGCTTACACTTCAGTTCTGCTTGAATGATCATCGTGAAAGCCCTCCCATCTCCATGTGGCTGCTTTGGCTTCCGTTCATCACTTCCTCCATGCTGATATAGCCCTTGTACGCGATGTAACCCCGGTCGGTGAACATCCCGTCCTCCTCATTCATGCGCTCCGTGCCGTACTTTTCATAGTCATAAAAAGCGTCGAGATTTTCGTCATACTCGAAGCGGCCAGACTGCCGGATCATGTACTTGCCGTATTCCTCCGGCGTATGCGCGCCGGGAGCGAGGTCAAAGAGGTCAAGGCTTTCCGCAAGGTTTTTGATCTGTGCCGCAGACTTTGGCTCTGCCAACATGACCACGGCGCCCAGCTTTTCCATATCCGCGTTTGACAACCCATCCGTTGCCTCTGCCAGTTCGTTGAGGTCAGAGAGAGTTTCGTACTCCATATCCAGAAGGACATCCACCTCATTGGGGAGCTGGCTGTCCTCCAATCGCAGGCGGACATCGGCGGGATCTGTGATGCCCCCGCGAAGGAGGGCGCGGTCGATCTCCTCCTGCACCATAGGGAGAAACAGCCATGTGATATGCTCCGTATCCTCCGGTTCGGCTTTAGAGGTCACCGCAACGGTGATGACATTCGGCTTGAAGTAATAGCAGGGGAAGAACCGGCCATCGTAGACCTGCTCTAATTTCATACCGTTGTCGTAGACCACACCGTAGGGTGTGATCGTGCCGCCGCCGCTTTCGATGAGCTGCCGTGCGGTTTCCTTGCCATCCAGTTTGTTCAGCTCATCCACACTTGCGCTGCCGCCGTGCAGGTTCATGTAATGGTCGCGGCCGATGGCGGCGAGGTCGGAAAAGTCAGTGATGACCGTGGCTTGCTGGCAGCAGAAGGTCAGGTTGATGAGATCCTTCAGTTCAAAAAGCTCCAGCTTGTGGGCCATCGCCTGAAACTGCGCGGCCTCGCCGGTGTCGAAGCTTTCCAGCCGCTTGGCGAGGTAGTTCAGCTCTTCCACGTTGACCGTGAGCATTTCCGTGCGCTTGAGCACAGAGGAAAAACTATCAACCGCCACCACCTTGCAGTCGGCCTTGACCGCATCGCCGATCTCCAACGCCTTCAGCAGCTCCATGCAGTATGTGTACTGGTCATGCGGAATGGGGAACGGGATGGTCGCCACACCGTATTCCGGGTGGTTGGGATTACTCAAAACTGCGCTCATCATGATCATTGTCCTCCTTTTTCTCGTTGATCTCGTTCATTCGGCTCCGCAGGCAGGTCCCGTCCGCGCCCCAGCAGAGAAAACCGTGGCGGGGGTAGGGGCAGTCCTTGCACTCTCCGGGGAGCGGCTGCAAACAGGCTCCGGCAGCGGCTCCTGCTGAAAGCCGGGGAAGTGCGGAAGAATGAGTTTGAAGTGGATCGTGCCATGAATTTCCATCATCTTTTCCTCCTAAAATAAAAAATGCCGGACATTTCTGTCCGGCCCGCGTGGATACCTATTTCATTGTCATGCCGCTCTGTTCCGGCGCATCCCGCTGCCGCGGAACATCCGCGGGCAGCAGTCCGCTGACCTGGTCCATGAGCTCCGCCAGTTCCTGATCCCGTCCGAAGGAAAGGCTTTCATCCTGCTCGCGGACGAACGCCAGCGCGCGGTAGATCTCCGCAAGCTGCTCCGGCTCAAAAAGGGCGTCTTTTTGAACAAGCCTGCCGCGCACGGTGAAGTCCCGCTTGGCGGCGTCATAGTCATCCTGGAAATAATGTCCGTGATGGACGCCTTTGTGGTCGAAGTCCCACTCCCAGGTCACAAACTGGACGCCGCGTTCGGTGGGGTGGCCCGCCAGCACCGCGTCACCAAAGTCAGCAAGGATGCGGTAGTCACCAGTGAGATCGGTCGCCTTGAGCCGTGGGGCAGTTTCCATAGCGGTCATATACTCCAGTGTCTTCGCGGCGATGTCCTCGATACGAAACAGGGCATCCTCTGCCTGTGGCGTGTCCGTATCCTCCCGGCGATAGTACACGCTGCCCTTGCCGGTGATGCGGCACAGCGGCGCATCGTTCCACAGGATGGGGAGGTGGCAATCTTCCGGCGGCTTTGTTTCAAAGCCCGCACGATGGAGAGAAATGCAAACTTCTTCGAGGTAACGGAGCTGCTGTCCTGTGTTGCTGCTGTTCATGTGGTGAACCTCCTTTTTTCCGTAACCTAAAAAGAGGTTGGTATCAAAATATGATACCAACCTCTTCAATAAAAAGTTTTAAATTTTTAGGAAAGATGAGCGATAAAAATATTTGAGAGTGGAAAGCCAACTATAAAGCGGGCCAAATCAGCCAAGAATTGAGTTCAAATCCTTCCTGACACTCCTAAATGCCCTTGTGTATCTATAAAACACGCTTTGAAAAAACGGGGTATAAAAAGCCTCTCATCTCCGATTTCCGTCTTTGCGCTTATTTCCGCTTGCTGTGTTTTTGAGGATTATTTTCCCGCTCTTTCATCCACGCATCAAATACTCGAATATTTTCTTCGTGCGTATAGAACTCGCGAATGACAGGGAGCAGTGCGGCAGCCAGGCCTTTGAGCGCCCACAAATTAGGCTCGATTTTATCGAGGTTGTAATCCTCCACATCTATGACTGTGCCATCCTTGTCAAGATGGATGACGCTGACGGGCATTCTGTTAAACTTCTCATCCATCTTTTCTCGGCTCCTCAGTGGTGGAATCTATCAGGACTTCTATCCATCAAATCGTGCGAATCCGGTTCTCCTTTTCTAATTTGTCGACCTCCGCTTGAACTACTTCTTTTCTCCGCAATGAGAATCTCATTTGGCCCATCTCATAAATGTGATGCTTCGTGCAAATTTTATCGGGATAGATTTGTGCATCTCTGATGTTCACAAAATATTCTCCCGAACTTCCTTTTACCAAAGTGACCTCGTCACCGTTAATTTGATATTTATCATCATCGTGCCACCACCGAGTTGCGTACACTTCCAAATATTGAAGATCTGCATATTGGGAAAGGCTCTTTAAGAAAAGATACTCTTTATATTCCGAGTCCCAGCTGGAGATCGTAAAGCCTAAGTCCGCAAATTTAGTGACGAAGAAACTTTTATAACACCGGCTCCCGTGAGAATTTACGCCATCGGTTGTAATTTCTATATTGAGGGAATTGATCTCCAATTCTCTAATGTCGCGGAGAGAATATCCGGCGCTATTTAGTTGCTTTTGCAGATCGTGATATACGAGTTCTACATATGGGGAAAGTTGAGAAGGATTAGTAGTACCACCGCTCCCTCCTTTTAATGAAATGATCGCAAAAATAGTAATACCAACTAAAAGCAACCACATAATTGCCGCTATCACATCCATGACCTCTACCTCCCTATTCACTACACTAATCGTAGTCGTATTTACCAGCCATCTGTTAGCTGAATCGAAATAGTAATTACCATTATAATGGTGGACTAGTACAATGGCAAGATAGTTTTCGGCATAACTCTAAAATAGTCATAGCGCTTCTTCCTCGACCGTCGGGATGGGCCTAAATCCATCGATGATTTTTTGAAATATCCCCATTCGTGTACCTCCATACGGAGTATTACGGCTTACAGCGTTTACATGGGTCATAAATCAGCCAAGAATTGAGTTCAAATCCTTCCTGACACTCTTAAATGCCCTTGTGTATCTATAAAACACGCTTTGAAAAAACAGGGTATAAAAACGCCGAAACCCCTGATTTCTCAGGGGTTTCGGGTGAGTGTATCTATTTTGGTCACTCTTGATGGCAGCGGGAGAAGGATTCGAACCCTCACATACGGAGTCAGAGTCCGCTGTGCTACCATTACACAATCCCGCTATATTGCATTGTTCGCAGCGCTGTGTCGTTCAGCGAACAAATGTTATTATAGCAGGAACTTTGCATTTGTCAACAGGAAAATTTCTAAAAAATCAAAATTTGGAAAATTCCTGCCTCTTCCCCACTTTCCCGTCACATCCAGATGGCGAATAAACGCAGCAGCGGTTCGAACACGCGGCGCAGGACGCTGCGCTTGGCCCACTCCTCCGCCGTGACGAGGTGGCTGCGGTCGACAATCATATCCATGTCCTCGAGCAGCGATTCGATCATCGGCGCGCTGTAGACCATCACGCCGCACTCATAGTCGAGCTCAAAGCTGCGGTAGTCCATATTCGCCGAGCCAACAAAGGCTGCTTCGCGGTCGACCATGATGCTTTTTCCGTGCAGAAAGCCAGGGGTATAGCGGTATACCTTTACGCCGTGTTTGATGAGCTCGCCAAAGTACGACTCCGCCACGCAGTCGGCGTACCAGTGGTCAGGCTTGCCCGGCAGCATCAGCCGCACGTCCACGCCCCCGTCGCCCGCGATGCACAATGCACGCATCAGGCTCTCATCGGGGATGAAGTACGGCGTCGTGATATAGAGGAAGCGCCGCGCGCCGGAGATCATCTGGAGGAACACATCCTCGGCCGGATTGTCGGGGTTGTTCTGCGGTCCGTCGGTAAACGGCTGGCAGAAGCCCTCGCTTTTGACCGGCGTATGGGGGCGGTAATAGTCGTGCTCGTTGTGCATCACGCCGCCGAGGTTCACACACATGCGGATAAAGCTTGCCGTCAGGCCCCAGGCGCCCTCGCCTTCAAGACATACGCCGCTGTCCTTCCAGTAGCCGAAGCGCTCGATGAGATTGGCGTACTCGTCGGCGATGTTCACGCCGCCGGTGTAGGCGACGTCACCGTCGATGCAGGCGATCTTGCGGTGGTCACGGTAGTTGAAGTGCAGGCGGTTCACATACTCGTGCACGGGGTTGAAGATAAATACCTCGACGCCCACCTCGCGCAGACGGTCGATCGTCTCGCCGGAAAAGCGCTTGATGTTGCCGAAGTCGTCGAAGATGATCTTGACCTCAACCCCCTCGCGCGCCTTGGCGCAGAGGATCTTTTCAAGCTCATCCCAGAGCTTTCCCTCAGCCAGAATGAAGTATTCAAGGAAGATGAAGCGCTCAGCCTTGGCTGCGCGGTCGATGAGATTACGCAGCAAAATCGCGCCCTCGGGCAGGTACGTGACGGAGGTATTCTGATAGAGCTGGAAGTCGCGACGGCAGAGGTAGTTTGCCGTGCGCGACCAAGCGGGCAGCTGGCGCGTGAGCTTGTCGACGGCGATCTCACTGCGCATGCGCACGCTCTCCGGCTCGTCAGGAAAGCGCTTGGTGTTCTGCGGCAGATGGCGCTTCTGCGCCGCGCCGCCCCAGAGGAACCAGAGAATCATACCCACCGGCGGGGCCAGCAAAAGCAGGATGAACCAGATGAGCTTATAAGAAAGCTCACCTGGTTCATTGTAGATATGCACCGCAAGGAACAGCGCGCCGACCTGTACGACGCCGTAGGCCAGCGCCAGATACTCCTGCATAAAGTAGGAGATGGCGACAACAAAGCCGATCTGCACCGCAAGCAGGACGACGACCAGCATGATCCGCAGCGCCGCAGAAATGCGCCGCTCGCCCTTTTGCTGAATCTGGAATCCCTTCATCGCAGTCTCAGTCCCCTCCTGTTGGCTGTTCCCTGTTTTTGATTTTTTATTTTCCTCAGTTCTTCTCGTAGCGCTCGTTCTTCTCGTTCAGAAGCTCGGTCTTGATGTCGTAGAGCTTCTGCGAGAGGTCCACATAATAGTTATGCGGGTTATCGAAGCGCTTGACCTCGTCCCAGAGGGTATCGACCTGCTCGGCGCAGTATTTTTTGATCTCCTCGATGCCGGGACGCTTGTAGACGAGCTTGCCTTTCTGGTAGATGGGCACGAGCAGCTCGCGCGCTTCGAAGTGATAGACTTCCTTACGCTTCCACGTGGCGTCGGGGTCGAAGATCTCAAGATTCCGGCTGTCGTCCACGGTCTCGTCGTAGACCGTCAGATAGTCGGCGATGGCCTTGCCGGTGTCGCGGCCATAGAAGCGGTAGAGCTTCTTGAAGTGCGGTGTCGTGATCTTGCCGACGTTCTCGCTGATTTTGATCTTGGGGACGATATTGCCGTCCTTGTCCTCCACTGCGACGAGCTTATAGACGCAACCGAAGACCGGCTCGCTCTTGGCGGTAATGAGACGCTCGCCGACGCCGAAGGCGTCGATCTTCGCGTCCTGCATCCAGAGATCCTGAATAAGGTACTCGTCGAGCGAGTTCGAAACGGTGATGGTGCATTCCGTCCAGCCCGCCTCGTCGAGCATCTTGCGCGCCTTGCGGGAAAGATAGGCGATGTCGCCGCTGTCCAGGCGGATGCCGCACTTTTTGATGCCAAGCGGCTTCAAGACGTCGTTGAACGCTTTGATGGCGTTGGGAATGCCGGACTTTAAGGTATTATAGGTGTCGACAAGCAGGACGGCGTTCTGCGGATAGTATTTGCAGTAGGTCGCGAATGCGTCATACTCCGTGTCGAACATCTGCACCCAGGCGTGGGCCATCGTGCCGAGCGCGGGCGTGCCGTAGAGCTGGTCGGAGATGGTGCAGGCAGTGCCGCAGCAGCCAGCGATATAGGCAGCACGAGCGCCGTCGATGGCGGCGGCGGAGCCCTGCGCGCGGCGGGAACCGAACTCCATCACGGCGTGGCCCTTGGCGGCGCGGACGATGCGGTTGGCCTTGGTGGCGATCAAGCTCTGATGGTTCACGGTCAAAAGCGCGAACGTTTCAAGCAGCTGCGCCTCGATCGCGGGCGCGCGCACGACGACCATCGGCTCTTTCGGGAAGACGGGCGTGCCCTCGGGCACGGCGTAAATGTCGCCGCTGAAGTGGAAGTTTGCAAGATAGTCGAGGAATTCCTCGCAGAAGATACCTCTCCCGCGCAGGTAGTCGATGTCCTGCTGGTCGAAGTGCAGATCCTCGATATAGTCGATCAGCTGGTCGAGGCCGGCGGCAATGGCGTACCCGCCTCCGTCCGGCACCGAGCGGAAATAAACGTCGAAATAGGTAATGCGATCCTGGAACCCTGCTTTCAAGTAACCATTGCCCATAGTCAACTCGTAGAAGTCGCAGAGCATGGTCATATTGAGCTTCTGATCGGTTTTCATAGTCACCTCATAGTGTCACGGCGCGGACTGTGCCGCGCCTTGTAATAGGTGCATTATATCTTGCATACCAAAATAAAGCAAGGCTTTCCGCCCTTTTTCCGCTTTTTACTTGACTTTATCCATTGCGTCCCCTATGATAAAGGGACTTTCTAAAGAAACGGAGCATCACAATGGGTGTTATTTTAGGCATTGACATCGGCGGTTCGAGCACGAAGATCGTCGGTCTTGCCCCCGATCTTTCCGTCATCGACATGCTGCGCGTCAAGGCTGACGATCCGCTCACCTCGCTCTACGGCGCGATGGGCAATTTCCTTTCCACACATCATCTCCAGCTCTCCGACATCCGCCACATCGCGCTCACGGGCGTAGGCTCTTCGTATGTCGAGGGCGATATCTACGGCGTGAAGACCATCAAGGTCGAAGAATTCCCCTCTGTCGGCGTGGGCGGCCTCGCCCTCTCGGGCAAGGAGCACGCGGTCGTCGTCAGTATGGGCACGGGCACGTCGTTTCTCTGGGCCAACAAGGGCGGAGATATCCGTCACCTCATCGGCAGCGGCGTGGGCGGCGGCACGCTCGCGGGCCTCAGCTCGCTCACAACAGGCGTGCACCAGTACGCGCTGATCCGCAAGCTCTGCCAGGACGGCGACCTCAGCCACATCGACCTGACGATGGCCGACCTCTCGCGCGAGCAGGTGGGCGATCTGCCGCCCGAGGCCACGGCGGCGAACTTTGCCAAGGTCGCCGACGACGCGACGCCGTCGGACAAGATGCTTGGCATCGTCAACCTCGTGCTCCAGTCCATCGGCACGATGTCGGTGCTCGCGTGCAAGTGCTGCGGCACGGACACGGTCGTGCTCACAGGCGCGCTGACGATGCTGCCGCCCGCAAAGGAGACGTTCGAGCTGTTCAAACAGCTCTACCATGTCAATTTTATTATTCCCGAAAACGCGACGTTTGCTACCGCCATCGGCGCGGCGCTGTACAGCGTGAGAGAAAATTGACGCAAAGCATTTAAAAAAGTGCCTGCCGAATGGCAGGCACTTTTTATTTTCAAACGCTTGTTCCATTTCGTATTTTATGCTACACTGTTCATGAAACGAGGTGAACGCGATGGACCGCATCATTCTGCACTGCGACTGCAACTGCTTTTACGCCTCCTGCGAGCTTTTGAGCCATCCCGACCTGCGCCAGCTTCCCGTCGCGGTCTGCGGCGATCCAACGGAGCGCCACGGCATCATCCTGGCAAAAAATGAACCAGCAAAGCGCTGCGGCGTCAAAACGGCGGAGACCATCTGGAAGGCCAAGCAGAAGTGTCCCGGCCTCATCCTGCTGCCGCCGCACCACCGCCTCTACGCCGAATACTCGAAAAAAATCAATGCCGTCTACGGCGAGTACACTGACTTAGTCGAGCCGTTCGGCATCGACGAGAGCTGGCTGGATGTGACAAATTCCCTCCACCTCTTCGGCGGGGACGCCAGAGCGCTCGCCGACACGCTGCGAGGCCGCATCAAGCGCGAATTTGGACTGACGATCTCGGTCGGCGTGTCATTCAACAAGGTGTTCGCCAAGCTCGGCAGCGACTATAAAAAGCCCGACGCCACGACCGTCATCGCACGCGACAACTGGCGCGACATCGTCTTCCCCCTCCCCGTCGGTGATCTTTTGTTCGTCGGCCGCAGCGCACAGGAGCTGCTCGGCCGCTACGGCGTGCGCACGATCGGCGAACTCTCAAAATGCAGCGAGGAAATGCTCGAAACCCTGATGGGCAAAATGGGCTCGCAGCTCTACCGCTATGCCAACGGCCTCGACGACTCCCCCGTCCGCGGAGCGGCGGACCGCGGGCCGATCAAATCCGTTGGCAATTCGACGACGTTCCGCCGCGACCTGACGCGCTGGGATGAGGTGCAAAGCGGCATCTCGCTGCTTTCTGACAGTGTGGCGATGCGCCTGCGGCGCTACGGGCTCTACTGCGGTGGCGTACAGGTCGGCATTAAAAACAGCCGCTTTCAGGTCTTTTCGCGCCAGACGACGCTCGACCACAGCACGCACCTGATGCGCGAGATCAACGATACCGCGCTCCGCCTTGCAAAGGACTTGTGGAAAGCACCCGACCCTATCCGGCTCCTCTCCGTCACGGCACTGCATCTGACCGAAGAAGCGCAATCCTACCGCCAGCTCGACCTGCTCGGCACGGACGACACACAGCAGGAAAAGCAGGAAGCCGTCGAATCCGCAATGGACGCCCTGCGCAAAAAATTCGGCCGCGGCGTCATCTCCTACGGTACCGCCGAAGACACCATCAGCGGCGAAAAAATCGAACGGGATTAAATGCGCCGAAGGCTTTCGCGCCCGCAGGCGCGAAATGATCTTAATCGTAAATTCCGACGACATATGCGTCGGAATTTACTCTTCTCACTCCGCGCGTGTCGCAGCCGCCCTGCGGGCGGCAAGGCACGAAGCGGAGTGCAATTTTATCGGAGAGACGGCTTCGCCATCTCTCCGATAATCTCAAAAGCGGGGATTCTCTTTGAGAGAATCCCCGCTTTTGAAACGTCAGTTGATGAGCCACTCCGGCCTTGACCGCTTCTTGATGCCCGACACAACCCCCATCGCAGCGAACAGCGTCACGATCGACGAGCCGCCGTAGCTGAAAAACGGCAGCGTCAGCCCGATGACAGGCATGAGAAAAAGGCACATACCGATGTTCGCGATCGTCTGGAAGATGAGCATGCCCGCCATGCCGACGCACACAAGGCTTTCCATGCGGCTCGGCGCTTCGCGCGCGACAATGAGGCAGCGGACGATGATGGCAAGCAGCAGCACGATGATGAGAAGGCACCCGATAAAACCCAATTCCTCGCCGCAGACGCAGAAGATGAAGTCTGTCTGCCGCTCTGGAAGACTCGACCGGTACAACGACTGCGTCTGCGTGCCGTTGAAGAGGCCCTGCCCCGTCAGCTTGCCCGAGCCGAGAGCGAGCATTCCGCGCGTCTGCTGCCAGCCCTTGCCCTCGGGCTGGTAGCTGTGGTCCAGAATGACCTTGATGCGGTCGTACCAGTCGCCGCGCAGGAGATTGAAATTCCACGCAGCAAGGAATCCGCCCACCGCGCCGCCAAGGCCGAGGAAGATCCAACGCAGCGCAAAGCCGCCCGCAAACGCCATGCACACAAAGACGAACAGATACACAAGGCCGCTGCCCGCATCCTTGGAGATCACATAGTAAAAAGCGAACATGAACGCCACATGCGCCGTGGGCTGGATGACGTTAGAAAAGCGCGTGAGATCTTTTTTCTCCTGCAGCAGCGCAAGCTGGCGCGCCAAGAGGATAATGAACGTGATCTTCACGATCTCGGCAGGCTGGACGGTGATGGGAAAATTCTTCAGAACGGCTATGCCGAGCCTTTCGCCGATGTCGTTCACGCCGAGCCATGCGCGGTTGCCGTTTCGCGTCAGGCCAAAGGGCGTGCGCAGCAGCAGAATGAAGCCGAAGTTGAACGCCAGCAGCCACTTCCATTTTTTTCCGACCTCCGACACGTCGATGCTGGAGAGCAGGAAGTAGAGCAGCACGCCCAGCAGCAAGCCAAATCCCTGAATGGCAACATATTTAAAGGTATTGCGGAAATGCGTGGCGCTCGCGATGAGCACCATGCCGTAGAGCGTGGAAACGGTGCACAGCGACAGCAGCACCATATCCGACTGCCGCACCACGTCACTTAAAAAATCGCGGAATCTGTTCACAGCCTCACGCTCCCTTCGCACAAAGTTTTCGATGTATTTTAGCACAATTTTACCCGTCTGTAAACGCACATTTCTCCCTCTTTCCGCAGAAAAGGAATTGTAAAGGCCGGCGCGCTGTGCTATACTATTTGGTAATATGGGTGAAAATGGGGTCAAGGAGGCGAAACCATGCAATTTCTGTCGCACAGCACGCAGGAGACCGAGGCGATCGGCGAAGAGCTTGCCCAAAAGCTCCGCGGCGGCGATGTGCTCGCCTTCACGGGCTCGCTCGGCATGGGAAAGACCGCCTTCACGCGCGGTCTTGCGCGCGGCCTTGGCTGCCGCGGACGCGTCACGAGCCCGACGTTCACCATCGTCAACGAGTACGAGGGCAGAACGCCGCTCTTCCATTTTGATATGTACCGCCTCGGCTCGTCGGACGAGCTGTTCGACATCGGCTGGGACGATTATCTCGCCCGCGGCGGCGTCTGTGCCGTCGAGTGGAGCGAGCGCGTCTCCGACGCGCTGCCGGAGGACACGATCTTTGTCGACATCGCGCGCACAGACGAGCACGAAGACTGGCGCACCATCACGGTCACAGGAGGCAGATTCGCATGAAAATTCTCGCTCTGGAAACATCGGCGAAGAGCGTTTCCTGCGCCGTCGTCGAAGACGGCGCGCCGCTCGCCTCCGCCTATCAGTGCACGGGGCTGACGCACAGCCGGACGCTTCTGCCGATGGTGGATGCGATGCTCAAAAACGCCGATCTGACGCTCGATGATATCAATGCCATCGCCATCGCGGCGGGGCCGGGCTCGTTCACGGGCCTTCGCATCGGCATTGCGGCGGTCAAGGGCCTTGCCTGGGCCGCAGACAAGCCGTGCCTCGGCGTTTCGACGCTCGAGGCCATGGCGCAGAATGCCGCGCACATCGACGGGCTTATCGTCGGCGCGATGGACGCGCGCCGCTCGCAGGTCTATAACGCCGTTTTCGAGGCAAAGGGCGGCGAACTCACGCGCCTGACGCCGGACCGCGCGATCTCGCTCGAAGAGCTCTGCGCGCAGCTTCAAGGCAAGCAGCAGCCCATCACCGTCCTCGGCGACGGCGGCGTGCTGTGCTATCGTTATTTAGAAGAGCACGGCGTCAAGTGCTCGCTCGCGCCCAGTATGCTCCTTTATCAGAGCGCCGTGGGCGTCGGCCTTGCGGCCGAGCGCGCCTATGCGCGCGGCGAGGCCGTGAGCGCGCAGGAGCTTCTCCCCGTTTATCTGCGCCCCGCGCAGGCAGAGCGCCTGAGAAGCTCCAAATTGAACCAGTAAGCAAAAACACATTAAAATATATTTTTTCGGAGGTCAAAGCAATGGAAGCCAAATTCAACGAGAAAGTACACATCATGAACCACCCCCTCGTCGCTCACAAGCTCACCATCATGCGCGATGAAAACACCAGCGTCAAGGATTTCCGCGAGCTCGTGTCCGAGATCGGTATGCTCATCACCTACGAGGCCACGCGCGACCTCCCGCTGACCACCAAGCACATCAAGACCCCCATCTGCGAGATGGACGCCCCCACGCTCGCAGGCAAGAAGTTCGTTGTCGTCCCCATCCTGCGCGCCGGTCTCGGCCTGGTCGACGGCGTGCTGCGCATGGTGCCCTCCGCCCGTGTGGGCCACATCGGCATGTACCGCGATGAAGAGACGCTCGAGCCCCACCCCTACTTCTGCAAGATGCCCAAGGACGTGGCCGAGCGCGACGTGATGATCGTCGACCCGATGCTCGCCACCGGCGGCTCTGCCTGCGAAGCCATCGGCGAGATGGTCAAGCGCGGCTGCAAGCACATCACACTCATGGTGCTCGTCGCCGCTCCCGAAGGCATCAAGGCCGTTCAGGAGAAGTACGACGTCAACATCTACGCCGGCGCACTCGATGATCATCTCAACGAGCACGGCTACATCGTCCCCGGCCTCGGCGACGCGGGCGACCGCATTTTCGGCACGAAGTAACTGCAATGAAACCGACTTACGTCGCTTTCATTGAGAAAGATTCGCGTCGCTCTGTGCCTCATTGTCTGCACAAGCAGACAATTCGACACTCGCTTTGCGCAAAGAGTAATTCCTGACGCACATGTCGTCAGGAATTACGATTTTAATTGTTTTCCGCCTGCGGGCGGAAAATGGTACGAAGAATCTTCACAATTTTGTCATTGCATTATTGTGTTCCATTCGTTATAATGATTGGGCATTTTCAATAGCACTTTTGCAAATCTGCAAAACCCAATAATTGAGAGGACTGAACAAACAAATGAGTGCATCCAGAGAAAAGAAGAGCCGCCAGGAGAGTCTGGCAGGCGGTTATGTCGATCCCCGGACGAAGCGTGAAAAGGACGAGCAGGCGAAGGATCGCCGCAGCAATGCCCTGTATATCGCCATCGCCGTCATCTTCGTGATCGTCGGTATCGTCGTCACGGTCGCCAACTCCAAGGTGATCGAACGCAACGCCGACGCCGTGACCATCGGCAACGAGACCTACACGGCCGCTGATGTGAGCTATTTCTACAACACCATTTACAGCAGCTTTGTCTCCAAGAACTCCTATTACCTGAGCGCTTACGGTTTGGACACCAGCAAGTCGCTCAAGGAGCAGGACTGCCCCGTGACCGATGGCGGCACCTGGTACGATTATTTCCGCGATCAGGCACTCGAGAGCCTCAAGTCTTACGCCCTGCTCGCGCAGAAGGCTGAGGCTGAAGGCTTTGACGGCAGCGAGGAAGTGGAGCAGTCCGTACAGGATACGTTTGCCGATCTGGACGCTGCCGCCGCTTCCGCCGGTTACACCCGCGCGCAGTACATCAAGGCCGTGTGCGGCCCGCTGGTCAACGAGAAGGTCTTCGAGCGCAACGTGCGTCTTGAAGCCCTCGCTCAGGCCTATTCCGCCGATCATGTGAACTCCCTCGAGTACAGCGACGACGAGATCCAGGCCGCCTACGACGCCGACCCCAAGAGCTTCCAGAGCGCCGACATCGAGTACATCCTCTTCAGCTCCGGCGCGGGCGATGACGCAACGGATGAAGAAAAGGCCGAGCTTCTTGAGCAGGCCAAGCAGAAGGCCGAGACCGCTCTCTCCCGCTACGCGCAGGGCGAGGCGTTCGACGCCATCGGCGAGGATATGGAAGGCTCCTATGCGCATGTCGCCTATGCCGCGAACGGCTCTTCCGACATGCTGACCTGGGCGTTTGACGATGCCCGTCAGGAGGGCGACACCACCATCGCCGCCTATGGCGAGAAGGGTTATTACGCTGTGCTCTTCCACTCCCGCAGCCGCAACGACTATCACACGGTTTCCGTGCGTCATATCCTTGTTGACAGCGAGGAGAAGGCCAACGAGCTCCTGCAGCAGTACAACGACGGCGAGAAGACCGAGGACGCCTTCGCCGCGCTGGCCGTCGCCAACTCCACCGACCCCGGCAGCGCCAGCAACGGCGGCCTGTACTCCAACATCTACAAGGGTGAGATGGTCCCCTCTTTCGAGGACTGGTGCTTCGATCCCGCGCGCCAGAGCGGCGACACGGGCATCGTCGAGTCCAGCAACGGCTATCACGTGATGTACTTCGTCGAGACCAATCCCCAGCCTACTGGTACTACAAGGCTGACCTTGATCTCAAGAACGACGCTTACGACGAGTGGTACGCCGGTATCACCGACGGCGTTGAGACCGAGCAGCTTGACGGCATGAAGTACGTCGGGTAAATCTCCCTACTTACGACAAAATAAGCTGCCGGTTTCTGACCGGCAGCTTATTTCTTTTTGATTCTGACTTTTGAGGCGACACTATGGACAATCAGTTTTTACGCACGCAGATGCTGCTCGGCGGCGACGCGATGAATCAGCTACACCGCAGCCATGTGGCCGTGTTCGGCCTTGGCGGCGTGGGCAGCTACGCGGTCGAGGCGCTGGTGCGCTCAGGCGTCGGCGAGCTGACACTCATCGACGATGACACTGTCAGCCCCACGAATTTGAACCGTCAGCTCGAGGCACTGCACTCCACCGTTGGCCAAAATAAGACCGACGCGCTCGCCGCGCGCTGCCGCGACATCAACCCCGATGTCAGACTGCACCTCATCTGTGCGCGCTACGACGCCGCGCACCGCGAGGACTTCTTCACCGCGCGCTATGACTACATCCTCGACGCGATCGACACGGTGTCGAGCAAGCTCGACCTCATCCAGACGGCGCAGGCTCGAGGCATCCCCATCCTCTCCGCCATGGGCACGGGGAACAAGCTCGACGCCTCGCAGCTGTGTATCACGGACATCTCCAAAACGCGCAACTGCTCGCTCGCGCGCGTGATGCGCAAGGAACTGCGCGAGCGCGGCGTCAAGCACCTGCGCGTGATCTACTCCCCCGAGCTTCCCGCCAAGCCCGAGGCGCTGGAAGCGCCCCCGCCGGGCCGCCGCAGCGTACCGGCAAGCCTCGTCTGGGTCCCCGGCTGCGCGGGACTGATGATGGCGGGCGACGTCATCCTGACGCTCGCCGGATGCAAAAAAGAGAAAGAAGGCGGCAGCCAATGATTTTGACCGGTACCATCGTCAATTCCGCCGCGATCGTCGCGGGCAGCATCGCCGGACTTCTGCTCGGCAAGTTTATCCCCGAGCGCTTCAGCGGCGCAATGGAAAAGGGCGCGGCGCTCTGCGTGCTCTACATCGGCGTGGACGGCATGCTCGCGGGCGAAAACACGCTCGTCGCCATCCTTTCGATCGCGATCGGCGCGATCCTCGGCGAACTTTTACAGCTCGATGAACACATGCATCAGCTCGGCGACTGGGTCGAGCAAAAATTTGGCGGAAAAGGGTCGAAAACCTCGCTTTCCGAGGGATTTGTCACCGCCTCGCTCCTCTTCTGCGTGGGCGCAATGGCCATCATGGGCGCACTCGACTCCGGCCTGACCGGCGACCATTCGACGCTCTACGCCAAGGCGCTGCTCGACGGCATCATTTCTGTCGTCTACGCCTCGACCCTCGGCATCGGCGTCGCGCTTTCAGCTATCCCTATCTTCCTCTATCAGGGTTCTATCGCGCTGGGTGCGTCGTTCCTCGCGCCGTATCTCACAGAAGCGGTCATCCTCGAGATGAAGTGCGTCGGCTCGATTCTCATCCTCGGCCTATCGCTCAACATGCTGGGCCTGACGAAGATCAAGGTGATGAACTACGTCCCCGCGGTGTTCCTGCCGATCTTATTGTGCCGATTTCTGTAAGCAAAAAGAGAAGCGTTCCATCGAATGATGGAACGCTTCTTTTTTACTCTTCCAAAATGAGCGGCAGGGCGCGGACGCAGCAGCGCTTCATGTCGACATGGCTGTCGTCTAAAAAGCCGACGCCTTCGGCCTTCAAAAGCTCGACCTGACGGTTCGCACCGCCGAAAGCAAAAGCGCTTGACACCTCCCCGTCCCGCTTGACGACGCGGTGACACGGGATGACGCCCGGCTCTGGATTCACGTGCAGCGCGTAGCCCACGACGCGGGCGAGGCGCTTGTTGCCGATTGCCGCGGCGATCTGGCCGTAGGTCGCGACGCTTCCGCGCGGAATGAGCCGCACCGCCGCGTACACTTTGTCAAAGGTCGTCATGCTTCTCCCCCCTTTTTGAGCTGGCGGGCGAGCAGCAGCCCGCCCACGATCAGGACAAGATAGAATAGATAGTAGGGCCAGTCGTGCCGCAGCCATATCCCCGCACTCTCCCAAACGATCGGCCAGTCGCCCCCGTCCGCATACTCTCTCGACGTCGACCACAGATCCACCAGATAACCAAGCATAGAGGCCAGGCGGGCGATCGCCAGCGCCGCACCGGCTGCGGCAATGCCAAAACAGATCGGTCTGCCGCGCTTTTTCCAAACCGTACAGGCCAGCACAGCGGCGGCTATCGCCATTGCACCAAGGACGAAGTGCAGCGCCGTATACGACGCGAATCCCGTCCGCGCAGCGCTCCACACCGCTGCCATCACAACAATTGTCATCACCAGCAGCAGCGCATCGTTGAATATACCGCTCCGCCCGCGCGTATCGCCACCCTGCTTCTGCTCGGCTGCCTGCGGCGCGTCCTCCGATCTTTCCCAGATCAGATAATCCGTCGTCACACCGAAGTACGTGCAGATGGCGCGCAGCTTGTCAAGGTCGGGCGTCGAGTCGCCGCATTCCCATTTGCTGATGGCCTGCCGCGAGACATCCAGCTCCGCGGCGAGCTGCTCCTGCGATAAACCGCGCGATCTGCGCAGCAGCTGTAATTTTTCTCCCAGGGTCATGTATTTGTCCTCCGTTTGCTTTGATGCGCCCAGTATAGCCGACTGCGGCGAAAAGCGCCACCAGTCAAGGCTTGCAAGTCCGCAACCAAACGTGGCAAAGAGGATTTAGTCCGCTTTTTTCTTGTTCTTTCCAAACAGCGCGCCCACGTCGACCTCCACCAGCACAAGGCTCGCAAGCATCAGCGCCGAGCCGATGTAGCCCTTGACGCCGATGCGCTCACCCAGCAGAAAGAACGCAAAAATCGCCGAAAACACGGGTTCGAGCGTAAAGATGAGACTCGCGCGGCTCGCCGTCGTGTGCTTTTGATAAACGCTCTGGATCACAAGGCAGACGCCTGAACACACGATGCCGAGAAACAGCGCCGCCGCCCAGACCTTTGCCGTACCCGGCAGTGCAGGCGTCTCCAAAAATACGGAGAGCATCAGCATCACCACGCCGACGACGGCAAGGTCGCACACGCCGAGCGCCAGCGGGTCGACCTTTTCATTCGCCACGGCCTTTTCCGTGACCATCAGGTCGACGGAGTAAAACACCGCTGCGAACAGGCAGATGATATCGCCGAACGCGGGCTTGAGCGTCTCGTTCAGCGTCATCAGCGCTAAGCCGATAAGACATAAGATCATCGAAACGCCGAATTTCTTCTCCGGCTTTTTGCGATACACGATAAATTCCAAAATCGGCGTCGTCACGACCGAAAGCGCGCAGATGAAGCCCGCGTTCGACACGGATGTGTAAATGACACCGTAGGTCACGCTCGTGTACACGACGACGAGCGAAAGGCCCACTACAATGCTGTACTTGACGGTCTCGCAGCTCGCGTGGAAGACATTTTTGCGAAACACGAATCCCAGCACAACAAACGCCGTCAAAAAACGGAAGGCATTGAGCGTCAACGGCTGCATATCCCTCAGGCAGATCGCCGTCAGGCAGTTGGAAATGCCCCAGAAGCTCGTCGCCAGCAGCAGCATGAGATCTGCCCTGCGCTGATGTTCCATTGGTTTTCCCTCTCTCTTCTTAAAATCTCTCTTCTCTCATTTGTCAAACGGGCGCCTTGCGGCGTCCGTTTGATTAGTTGATTTTACCATGTCTATTAGGTTTTCGCAAGTGGCATGAAAAAAGAAAATGTAAGAATATAGATGCGCATGCTTCGCTCTTTTTATTCACCAAAACCGCGGAGAGAGGCGGGTTTTCCCGCCTCTCTCCGCTCCGCATCAGATCTTCTGCACCGGCGGCAAAAAGCCGCGCTTCGCATTCTCATCTGTGTCGTCCGACTCGTCGTAGGCATCGTACGGCGCGGACGGGTCGTGCACTTTCTTCTTGAATGGCGAGCAGAGCTTATCGCGGTGCGCAAAGGCGAAGTAGAGATCGTCCGTCCAGCCGGTGTGGCCCGTCAGGATGACGGGCCGCAGGCCGCGCGTGCGAAGCTTCTGCTCCAACTCCGCCAGCGACTTGACTGCGAGCTTGTTGCTCTCCGCCAGCGCGGAAATGAAGCTATAGCCGCCGTCCGCGCCGAACCAGATCGTATCGCCCGTGAAGAGGTACCTGTCGTCAATGAGGTACACCATATGCCCCCACGTGTGGCCAGGGACCAAAAAGCATTCGATCTTAATGCCGTCGATCTCGAAGACCTCTCCGTCGTGCAGCAGCACCTTTTCGTTGTTGATCGTCACCTGCGGCAGCTTGTAGAGGTGGTAGATCACCTTGCGGCGCACCTCGCCGGTGAGATATTTGTTCTCGATCTCGCCGATATAGAGCTTCGCGTCCCGGAAAGGCCGGGGCTGTCCGCCTCCACCGCGCCGACATGGTCGGTGTCCTGATGGGTGATGAGGATATGGCGGATGGACTTCGGGTCGATGCCGAGCCAGCCCATCTTTTCCTCAAGACGGTCATAGTTGTAGCCCGCGTCGACCATGATGGTCGTCTCGCCCTTGCGGTAGAAAAAGATGTTCGCCACCCATTCGCGCACGCAGGCGACATGTTCATCGACCCAGCCGGTGTTCAGCGGCTTGAAGATCTCCTTGCCGCGGTACATCTTGCTCATTTCCTTTTTCTGAAATTCGGTAGCTTGCTTGGACACGGCAGATTTCTCCCTGTTTTGATTTTTAGTTCAATGTCTCTAACTTCAAGTGATAAAAAGCCGCACGCGGCGTTCACGCCCGCGGAAACAGCTCTTCGCACGCGCCGCGCGTCAGCGTTTCGAGCACCTGCGGATACAGCGCGCCGATCTGCTCCTGATGCGACACCGTGAGGATCAGACCGCGGATCGTCGCAGCGGCGAGCGCGATACCGCCGCGCGGGGTCAGGCCGCTCTCTTCCAAAAGGTCGCGGATATGTACCTCGTCGCTGTGGTAGTGCTCGGCTTTCACCTGCGCGGGGATGCGGCGCAGCAGATAGGCCGAGTCCTCCTCGATGAATTTCATCGCACCGATCTCGGATAAGCGGCTGCAGGCCGTGAGCAGCACGTTCGCGATGCGCTCGTCGGGCGGCAGGTCTTTGCCCTCCTCCAGCACCTGCTCGGCCAGCTGATAGACCTCGCTGTGGATATCCTCCAGCACCTCGAAAAACAGCAGTTCTTTGGACGCGAAGTATTTATAGAACAGTCCCTTCGAGATGCCCGCCGCCTCGGTGAGCTGCTCGACCGAGGTCTTGCGCAGCCCCAGCGTGACGGCGCAGCGGCGCGCCTCTCGCAGCAGCGTTTCGCGGATGGCAGCGTTCTCTTCTGCGGAAAAGGCCATTGGCATTCCCTCCTTTGTTGAAATTTTTGACCAACTTGGTTTATCGGTCATATTGTAGCATATCCATCGCCGTCTGGCAAGAAAAAAAGGATCCCATTCCTTTATAAATACTGAATAAGACCACAGCTTTTATCAATGCACTGCGTTATATATGTGCAGCACAGCCGCTATGCCGGTATGGATGCGCACATCTCCCAGCCCTTTGACGTCAAGACGCTCTGCATCTGCCTTGCGGCGGCTGAAGAACAAGCAGTAAACGCAAAAAAGAGGACATTCCGATTCTTTTCGGAATGTCCTCTTCCCTTTTCTTGTCACAGCAGGCCGTAGACCTCGTGCAGATCCCTGATCTCGTGGTCGATGCGGTAACCCTCCGGCGCTTTGATTCCCTCGGGATTGTACCAGCAGGTCACGATGCCCGCGTTGTCGCCGCCGCGGATATCGCTCGTGAGCGAATCGCCGACGATCATCGTCTCGCCCTTCTCGACCGGTCCGATGGCGGCGAAGACCTGGTCGAAAAACTTCTTTTTCGGCTTCTCCGCGCCAAGCTGCTCGGAGAGGAACACGCCGTCCATCAGCGCACCGAGGCCGGAGCGCGTCAGCTTCTTCGTCTGCGCGACGACCGTACCGTTCGAGACGACGCACTGGCGCACCTTGCCGCGCAGCGACTTGACGATCTCATAGCTGTCGTCGCGGTAGACGATGGTGTCGCCCAGACGCAGCTGGTAGGCATCGTTAAACTGCGGCGCGAGGGAAACGTCGATGCCCTCCTCCGCGAAAAACTCCTCAAAGCGGCCGACGAGCACCTGCGGCTTCGTAATCTCGCCGCGCTCGAGCTTTTCCCAGTATTTCATGTTCAGGACGGAATAGCGCGCGACCTGTTCTTCCGAGCATTCGCCAAGGCCGAACTCAACAAAAAGGCTCTGGATGGCGGCGCGCTCGGCGGCATCAAAGTCTAAAAGCGTGCGGTCCACGTCCCACAAAATCGTTTTGATCATAAGATATCTCCAAAAACAGTCAAAATTACTCTTTTTCCGCGTGCGCGGCGAGAACATCATACCACAGCAGGACTACGCCCGCAACGCCGATTTTCCGCCGCTTGCGGGAAAGATCATACCGTGGTAGAATAGCGGCAATCATTTTTGACAGAAAGGGACTGTTTCCTATGAATATCACCGTATATCTCGGCGCGAGCAGCGGCAATGATCCGACGCTTGAGACGTCCGTGCGCGCACTGGGCCGTCTCATCGGCAAGAGCGGCAACGCCCTTGTCTACGGCGGGTCGAAAAGCGGCCTGATGGGTGCGCTCGCTGAAAGCGTGCTGCGTGCGGGCGGCGAAGTGACCGGCGTGGAGCCGCAGTTTTTCATCGACAAGGGCTACGAGTATGACGAGATCACGACGCTCATCGTCACGCGCGACATGACCGAGCGCAAGACGAAGATGATCGAGCTCGGCGATGCGTTCATCGCCTTCCCCGGCGGCACGGGCACGCTCGAGGAGATCAGCGAGATCATGTCAAAGGTGTCGCTCAAGCAGCTCGCCGCGCCGTGCATCCTCTATAATCTGAACGGCTATTACGACCACTTGAAAGCCCTGCTCGCTCACATGATCGACATGGGCCTCTCCACGCCCGAGCGGCAGGAGGGCATCTACTTTGCCGAAATGCTGGACGACATTCGCGCGATCTTGAAGATTTGAGGAAAAGCCGCCTTCGGCGGCTTTTCTTTTTGTGCGGCGCTTGACAGGCCTCCTTCGCTGCGGTATGCTAAAAGAAACTTAAAGTTACTCACTGTGCTGCAACCTAAAGCGCGCTTTCATTTCAGGAGGATTTCATGGTCTACACAGTCGGCGAGATGGCGAAAAAGCTGGACGTCCCCGCTTCCACGCTGCGCTATTACGATAAGGAGGGTCTGCTGCCCTTTGTGGAGCGCTCGTCCGGCGGCATCCGCATGTTTCAGGAATCGGACTTCGAGTGGTTACAGGTCATCGGCTGCATGAAAAAGGCCGGCATGTCCATCAGGGACATCCGCCAGTACATCGAGCTTGCCCTGCGCGGCGACGACACCATCGACACGCGCCTCAAGATGTTCACGCACCAGCGCGACGTGCTGCTCGCGCAGATGGAGGAGATGCGCCACACGCTCGAGACCGTGGAGTACAAATGCTGGTATTATGAAACTGCAAAGGCCGCGGGCACGATCGACGTCCCAAGGGATATGGCGGACGAGGACGTGCCCAAGCGCTTCCGCGCCATCCGGCGCGAACTCAAGACGATTCCGCAGGAGTAAAGGTAAACTACTTTTCTGCCGGCAAGCAGGAAAAGGATAAGAATAGGAAAGTAAACTATGGATCGGATCAAGAAGAATTTTGGCTTTGGCTGCATGCGCCTGCCGATGATCGGCGAAGAGGTGGATATCGAGCAGACCAAGCAGATGGTGGACGCGTTTTTAGACGCGGGCTTCAACTATTTTGACACTGCGCACGGCTACATCCAGGGCAAGAGCGAAAAGGCGCTCAAGACCTGCCTGACAAGCCGCTATCCGCGCGAGAAGTACATCCTGACCGACAAGCTGACGGCGAACTATTTCAAGACCGAGGCAGACATCCGCCCGTTTTTCGAGAGCCAGCTCAAGATCTGCGGCGTCGAGTATTTCGACTTCTATCTGATGCACGCGCAGGGTCTTGTCAACTATGACCACTTCAAGGAGTGCCGCGCGTATGAAACGGCGTTCGCGCTCAAAAAAGAGGGCAAAATTCACCACGTCGGCATTTCCTTCCACGACCGCGCCGAGGTGCTCGAGCGCATTCTGACCGAGTATCCCGAGATCGAAGTTGTCCAGATCCAGTTCAACTACGTCGACTACGACGATCCCGCGGTGCAGAGCCGCAAGTGCTATGAGGTCTGCCGCAAATTCAATAAGCCCGTCATCGTCATGGAGCCCGTCAAGGGCGGCAACCTCGTGAACCTGCCTGAGGACGCAAAGGCCGTGCTTGAAGACCTGCACGGCGGCAGCCCCGTGAGCTACGCCATCCGCTTTGTCGCGGGCTTCCCCGGCATGATGATGGTGCTCTCCGGCATGAGCAACATGGAGCAAATGCAGGACAACATCTCGTTCATGCGGGACTTCAAGCCCCTCGACGAGACCGAGCGCGCCGCGGTGGAAAAGGTGCAGGAGATCTTCCACAGCAAGGACCTCATCCCCTGCACGGCCTGCCGCTACTGCACGGACGGCTGCCCCAAGCACATCTCTATCCCTGACCTCTTCGCCATTATGAACGCCAAGCAGATTCACCACGACTGGAACGCGGACTGCTACTATGAAGATGTCCACACCGCGCCGGGCCGCAAGGCGTCCGACTGCTTAAAGTGCGGCAAGTGCGAAAAGGTCTGCCCGCAGCACCTCCCCATCCGCAAACTGCTCGAACAGGTCGCGGCAGAATTTGAAAAGGCCCCCGCAGCGAATTAAGCTCAAAATGTAAAATGCAGCACCGGCGAGAGAAGGATGGAAAACTCTCGCCGGTGCTGTTTGCTTGCACTGATCCTTGATCTTTATCATAACACCGCGCCGCGGTGTTTTTCTTGGTCTGCCGCTTTGGCCGTTCGGCGAGGTGGACAGTGGACCCCAGAATTTTTTGTTTGTCGCCCTTGGTTTTAGGCTATGGCTGAAGTATAACGTGGATTCTTTAAGCGAACCTAAATTTGGTGTAAATAAAGTATGAACAATTCTCGTGTCGCGCGGGAAAAATATATGTAAAAAAGCGGCGCATTTTGCGTAAATTTCCGTTTCTTCCTTGCAATAACTGCTCCTTCGGCGTATAGGAAAGTAAATTTTGTCGATTTCTTAACAAATTTGCGGCGAAATTCATACCTGCGGCTCACCTCGCACGCGATCTTGCCGCGCGCTGCTCCTCCACATTCCGAAAGAGAGCGGCGGCACCATCGGATCAAGGGAGAAAATCATGCAGAAAAAACGAGTGCTCAGCCTGATTTTAGTCGCATTTGCAGCCGTTCGAACAGGTCGTTTTGCGGATGAGACGCGCGTGAATAAGCTCCATGCCGGCAAAATCCGGATTACAGAGCGCGGGCATGACCTCGAGAAGGTCGTGCTTTTTGGTGAATTCCGCGGTCGGACAGGCGGTGAACTCATAGTAGATGGGCTGATCCTTGTCAAACGGCGCGACGTGCATCTCAAAGTCGCCCCACTTGTCGCACTGCTTTTTCGCGTTCAAAAACGCGCGGTGCAGGAGCTTTTTGCAAAGCGGCTTGTTGATGTCGATGAATTTGAGCTTGCTGAGCTTTCGGAACGACGGCAGGAAGAGCTTCCCCTCCATCTCCTCGATCTCTTGAAGGCTTGTCACGTCCTTGCAGACGGCGTAATACGCCATCAACGCGATGCAGTCGTAATTGCCGCCCGGGCCGTTGTGAAAGTTTTTCTCCCCGCCAAGGTCGGTGCGCCAGTCGCTCAAAAAGTCGACATACTGCATCTGCACGCGCTCCCAGACGGCTTCGCGCTGCGATTCCGGATAGTGGTGCGCGATCTTCTCCCGAATTTCCGCCTTGCAGGGCTTTGAATAGATCACATGGCAGGTGCGGTCAAATTGCAGCTGATCGTCGTTCATTGTCTTCCCTCCCGTATTTTTTACGCTTGCCGATATCAGAGCGTCGGTTTGCCGTGAGGTCTTCTCCCCTGTCTTACGCTCGCTGCGCTTTTTTCATCGTCACGAGCAGCCCGCCGAACATCCAGACGTTGCCGATGGCGAGCCACGCGCAGCGCAGGGCGTTGCCAAGCGGCCGGTTGCCGAGCAGCGCCGCGAGAAAATACACGAGCATGCCGAACGCCATAGAGAAGACGCAGCACCGATACGGTGTCAGCCCCTTTCGGAATGCGACGATCTGCGTCATCACCAGCACAAAGAAGAAGATCCAGAACAGCACGAGCGGCGGCATCAGGAAGTATGCGCTGTACTGCGTCAAAAGCGCTTCGGAAAGCCCGTGTTTCATCAGAAACACCGCCGTGCACACCGGCACATGGAAGCCGCACGCGCAGAACATCAGGTAGCCGAAAATGCCGGAGCGGCAGCGGTGCGCGTATTTCGGCGACTTCGCCGCCATCAGGCGGTAAACACCGAAGCAGGCAAGTCCCTCAAGCACCACGCCGAAAAGCCCCAGCAGCGCTGCGGCAAAAAGGCCGCTGTCCGAGGTAGAAGTATAGGCCGATAGCATCTGTAGAACGCCTTCAAGCGCCTTGTCCTCCACGCCCTAGCCGAGGATCAGGTCACCGGCGAGGTGCAGAACGGACGCAAAAAGGCCGATGGTCAGCAGCTTTTTGATGCGCGGCCAGTCGAGCTCACGCGAGATGCCGATGTCATTGAAGTCACTCATGCTTTTTATTCTCCTTTGCAAAGTCGAGGCGGACGATCTGCATGTTCATCATGCCGTCGCCGACCTTCGATAAAAAGCGGAAGAATTTCCGTACATTTTGATTCCTCAAGTCGTTGTAGCCCAGCATGTAGCCGCGCGAGGACACACGCAGCCTATCTCTCCACGCCGAAAGCTCGCGCCTTGCGTCGGTGACGGCGAAATACGCGCCGACGTCCTTGATCTCCGCGTCCTTGAGCCATGTTTTGAGCATCAGCTTGACCGCCTTGCGGTTCGCCGCGTCGAAGACGAGCTGCCGCCTGGGAACGCCTCCGCCATCGCGCACACGAGCGCTTTGACCTGCGGCGTGAGGAAATTAGTAGAACACGCCCGCGGCGAAGAACACCGCGCCGCCGCTCGCGTCGATCTCACTGAACCATGAGGTGTCATTTAAGTTGCAGGGGATGTTTTTCTCGCGCTCTCCCGCAGGCAGGAGCGCATCGCGCACGGCGATGACATCGGGAAAGTCGAGGTTGTAAATTTTGCACGTGCCGTTGTCACAGGCGCGTCCCGTGGCGTCCAGCCCGCAGCCGAGGTTCACGACCGCCGCGTTCGGGTACGAGCGCAGATAGTCCCGCACCTCGCAGGCGAGGTCGCTCTGCCGCATGGCGCACTCTAAAAAGCCGAACTGCTGCATCATGCTCTGCGACCTTTTCGCGAGCGTGGAAAAATCGTAGTCGATTTCTTCGATCAAGCGCATGGCCGTCTCGTCGCGGAACAGGTTCGGGTAGAGCTCCGAGCACATCTTGCGCCCGTAGAGCGGGATGACGAGCGTCTCCTGCACGGTGTTTTTCTCAATGTGGTACTTCATCGGTCTCTCCTTTCATTTTCCCGCGAGCTTCAGGCAGAAGTCGCAGCACTCATTTCCGCGGCCGAGCGTCTTTGTGCGGTGCCAGACGAGCTTCGGGTGCAGGTCGTCATAGGCGATGTCGTCGCTGTCGCAGAAGCAGGGGCAGAGCTCCGGGCAGCCGTGTTCGACACAGGTGTCGTGATAGGGGCACTTCGTCATATCGATGCGCCAGACGCCGCCGGAGGTCTGATACTCCGTGGCCGCGAAGCCCGCCGCCTCGCCGTAGAATTTTGGCGTCAGCTTACTGAACAGCACCGGCGGCAGATGATAGAGCCCCGGAACCTTGAGCAGCTTGAGGATGGTTTTTCTCATCGTCCACGCATGCTCCGCCACATAGCCGTGGACGGTTTGCAGCGCCTCGTCCTTGGGCATGACGGTCTGCAAGGTCTCGTAGGCAGCGATGCCGGGCAAAATTTGACTTTCCAAATGGAACTGTTTTCCTTTCGACGCGTTCAGATGCATTGAGCGCAGGCGCGACAGCTTCTCGTCCAGCAGCCGATTCAATTCGACGCTCTGTTCTGGGAATTGCTGCGCGACAGTCTCGCGGAACGCCGCAATAATGTAGTTTCTCTTCATGCGCTTTTCCTCACTTTCGCAAAAACGGCAGCGGCGGCAGCTCGTTTTGCTCGATGATGCGATCCAGCATCGCCGCAAAGCCCTGCGGGTCGCGAATTTGATACTGCATGTGGTTATGATCTGGTCCATGGGCGAAACAAATTCCGCCATGCCCTCGCACAGGCTGTGCTCTTCGACAAAGCGGAAATCCGGCAGCAGCGCGGCGAGCGCCGCGCCGTTCTTGACGCCCCAGGTGAACTTTGCCTTGCTCGCCTCGATGGACTTCTCCTTAAAGCGCTTCACGACCATCGGGTTCATCGTCTCGACAAGCACCGTCGCGCGGTCAAAGCGCGCCGCGATGACGTCGAAGATGCGCTTGACGTCGCTCTCCGATAAGTACATCGTCAAGCCCTCGATGATGACGAGGACGTCCGTGCTCGTCCCCTTGATCTCGCCGCCCCAGTCGTCCATCGCGGACATGGTGATCTGCGAGATCTTTCTGCTCTCAGGCAGGAGCTTTTCGCGCACGGCGATCGTCTCGGGCAGGTCTAAATTGTACCAGTGCGAATAGTCGCTCATGCGGTAGCAGCGCGTGTCGAGCCCGCAGGCGATGTTCACGACCACCGCACCGCCATGCCCCGCAAGGTAAGTCTTCACAAGCTTATCGAGCACGATGGTGCGCGCTATAACGCCGCTGTGCATCGCCGCGTCCTTGTCGGCCATCGAAAAATCGTAGTCGAGCCGGTCGATGATCTCGACCGCCTTGTTGTCGGTGATCGCGCCGCGCGTCTTCGTCTCCTTCGCGCGGGCGTAAACCGTCTGCAGCATCGTCTCCGGCACGCCGGAGAGCGTGATCTTCTCACTCATGGTGTCCTTCCTCCATCTTTTTCGCGCGCTCCGCCTTCCTGCAAACGAACCACGCGATGCTCTTCACATTGCCGAGCTGCACATCAGCGTACATGCCCTCAAGGCGTACTTTCAGGCTTTGCACCGTTTCATACGGCGGGGTGAAGAATTTCATCGGCTCGTAGACTTTTTTTATGAGTCGGTCCGTCCTTCTGCACTCGCCCGACACATAGAAACAGCCGCAGAACGTACCGCCCGGCTTCAGCACGCGGAACGTCTCGCGGTATGCCGCCTCCTTATCGGGGAAGGCGTGGAAGCCGTTGAGCGACAGCACGATATCAAAGCTGCTGTCCTCATACGGCAGCGCGCCCACGTCGCCCTTCCGGAACTGCACATTTTGGAGTCCCATGCGCTCAGCCTTTTCCCTCGCCTGCCCCATCATGTCGGGTGAATAGTCAAGGCAGGTAATATCGGCGCGCGGCAGCGTTTGATAGAGCGGCATCGTCAGAATGCCTGTGCCCACGGGGACCTCGAGGAGCTTTCCCGCAAAGTCCTCCGGCACACCAGTGAAAGCCTTATTCAGATATTCGCCGCACTCCTCCTTGCCCATATCCCACACCAAGCGGCACACGGCCTTGCCCGAGACGGTGGAGCAGGTGACCATGCCGTCGTAAAAATTGTTGCTGCCCGTCAGGCGGTAAGCATTGCGGATGTTCTCTTTTCGATCCATCGTTTTTTTCTCTTTACCTGCACATGAATTTATCGAAATAGCGGCAGAACTCCTCGGGGGAGATCATCACAAGCTCTGCGTGCGCCATCTTCGGGATGCCGTGGATACGTGCCTGCGGAAAATAGTGCTTGATGAAGCGGATATTGCTCCTGCGGTCCTTCTTCTCCTCGTCGCCGTACCAGTAGGTGATCTTCGTGCCGATCTTTGCGGGCGTCTTTGGCAGAACATAGTTGTTCCCCGACCAGAAAATGTTGCGGATGGTCTGATCCGAGTAGGTCTTTAAGTATGCCTCGATGGCGTCGTATTCCTTTTTGTGGTCGCGCCCCGGCAACGTGAATCGTTCCGGCGGAAAAGCCGCCTCTAAGATTTTGCGGTTATTCGCGGCGAGCTTGAACGACAGCACATCGCGCGCAAGCAGCAGCTTTCGTATGAGATACGGCAGCTGGTACGGCGTGATGCCGCCGTCGATGATGGCGCGCTTGACTGGCAGCTCGCCAAGCGCCAGCAGCCGCGTCAAACATGCGCCGCCGAGCGAGCAGCCGTAGGCCGCGTCGAGGCAAGTCACACCCTGCGCGCGAAGATAGTCCGTGATCTCATCGACCGTCTGCTCGACTGAGGTAAAGTCACCAGGATAAGACGGCTCGTGCCCATCGTAAACGACCTGAAAGACATGCCACGACTGCGCAAGCCGCGCGACCGTCTTTTCAAACGCCCAGACGGGTTCCGCCGTGCAGGGCAGAAACAGCAGTGTCTTTTCCTGCCCTTGACCGTGTTCCAAAATGTGCATGTCCTCTCCCCCGTCCGACGCGATGGTAGTTCCTCAAAGCAGTTAGTTTCCTCTAACCAAATGTCGCAATTTCATCAGTTAGCTATATCTAACCACCGATCCGTAAAAATGCCGCGAAAGGCGGCTTTTTATGGGTTTTATTGTAATGCTGCGCATGATAATTGTCAAGACAGCGAACGCGCAGCTTTGCAGAAACATCCTCTCCATTTTCGCACCGGTGCGCCGCCGTAAGAGTCTCATACCAAAACAGCGCGGAGAGGTCAAACCTCTCCGCGCTCTTTTTCCTTTTTTACAGCTTCCAGCCGGCGGTCTCCTTCTTGCCGCCGACGAAGTCGGCGTAGATGCCGTCCTCCTGGATGAGCTCGTCGTGCGTGCCGCGCTGGACGATCTTTCCGCCGTCCTCATCCTTTTTTGCGCGGCAGCCGCCGCTGCAATAGACCGTCGCCCCGCGGGGCGGGAATTTGCGTTTGATTGCCATTGCGTCTCCTCCCCTGTTCCATTCTGATATTGCCGCCCTCCGCGGCACAAAATTCCTCTGCTTACGCCCGATAGCCGAGTGCCGTTGAGATCTGCGCCGCCGCGGCGCAGGTCAAGTCAATATCGCGCTGGAAAGCCGGCGAACGCACACAGTCGAACATGCCGACAACGCCGACGGCGTAGCGCACCGCGCCGGAGCTGTCGCGCACGGGCGCGGAGGGCGAGCACAGGCCGAAGCGGTACTCGCCCTCCTCCACGGCATAGCCGTTTTCACGCGCGGCCTGCATCACACGGAAGAGTTCCTCCCACGTGACGAGGGTCTTGGGCGTATAGGGCTCCAATGTGCGGCGCGGCAGGACGCGCTTCGCCTCGTGGTCGGCCATCGCGGATAGAAACACCTTGCCCTGCGAGGTGCAGTGCAGCGGCAGACGCGTCCCGACCTCCGACACGACGCGCAGTCCCGCGCGGGACTGCACCTGTTCGATGGTGATGACCTCTGAGCGATTCAACATCGAGAGGAACACCGACGGCCCTGTCACGCTTGCCAAATGCTGCAAATGCGGCTTTGCCTGGTCTGAAACGCTCCAGCTTGCGCCCACGGCGCAGCCGTACTCAAAAAGCCGCACGCCGAGGCAGTAGCGCCCGTCGCTCTGCTGGTCCACGACCGCGCTCTCGCGCATCGCGCTCAAAAGGCCGTGGATCGTGCTCTTCGGCCAGCCGGTCTGCTTGCTCAGCGCGGCCAGCGTGAGCGGCTGGTGCACCTCCATCAACAGGCCGAGCAGCCGCAGCGCCTTGGCAGCGGACTGTACGGGACCGTTTTCATGGAACATCGCCTTCCCTCCTCTCGATCCGTCATTGCCGGATGAGCCGCCGTCATTTTCTTGATGACAGTATCGCGCAGGTTCAAACAAAAGAAAAGGGCAATTTCCGCAAATCGCACAAATTCCATCAGCTAGACTATCGATTTTCCGTCAAAAAAGGCCCGCCGTCGCATCTGCGACGGCGGGCCTTGCATTTTCAGTTACTTCTCTTCGCCGTGGATGATATCGCCGAAGTAGGTGCCGCGGACGATCTCCTCCACGTCCTCTCCCTCGTGTCCCCTGAGGATCTCAAGGAGCTTGCTGTGCGCGGCGACGAGCTCGTCGCCCCTGCCGCTCGTGATCATCGTGCTGACGGTCTCGTAGCGGACGGCGTGCGTCAGCGTGCGCACGACGCGGCTGATCTTGTCGGCCAGCGGATTTTTGCCCATCTGCGAGATCAGGTCGTGGAACTCGTTGTCCACGGCGAAGAAGCGGTCGACCTCGTTGTCACCGCTGTGGACGATCTCTTTCATCTGTTCGAGCATCACCTCGAGCGCATGGCCATCCTCCTCGTCATACTTCTGGCTGGCAAGGCGCATGATGCCGGTCTCGACCATCTCACGCAGCTCCATCAGATTGTCGAAGGAATCCTGATTCAGGATGATGCCGTAGATCATCGGATCGATCATGCTCTCCTGAAAGCCGCTGCAAACAAAGGTCCCCTCTGAACGCTTGCTCTCCAGCACGCCGAGGTAGGAGAGGATTTTGATGGCCTCACGTACGGAACTGCGGGCAACGCCCATCGACGCGGCCAGCTCCGGCTCGGGCGGGATGCGGTCGCCGGGCTTGAGCTCTTTATTACGCATGGCGTCTGTCAGGCAGTTGATGACACTCTGCACCACAGACCCTTTTTTCAAATTTTTCACATATCCGGGCGTATCGTTCATAATTTTCTCCTTTTATGCCTGACAATATGATTCCCATGTATAACATAATACAAAGTTGAGGTTTCGTCAATGAAAACCGTCTTTCATAAAAGCGGCGGGCGGCAGATGTATGTCTGCCGCCTTTTTCTTCCCTGCTGTGTGCTGTTTCTTCGTCCGATGCATAGGATAAAGCACCGATATCATGTCAGGGGGAGACGTCTATGAATTACTACACGGGGTCCTGCCGCGGGAACGGCTGCTGCCCGTCCGATCCGTATAGCTATGTCACGATCCAGGGGGCGACCGCGGTCCCGTCGGTCCAAAGGGCGATCCCGGCCCGCAGGGACCCATTGGTCCCCGAGGCGAGCGCGGAGAAAAAGGCGAACAGGGCATCCAAGGCGAGAAAGGCGACACCGGCGAAACGCCGGTCGTCACCGTCGCGTAGGACACCCCACTGAGCTACAAGCTGCACTTCCAAACCAGCGAGCAGGAGTTGACGACGCCTAATCTATTCGCGCCGTTCACCGAGTACCATGTCGACCTCTCCGCGGCAGACAGCACGCTGAATATTCCGCTCAAGGACCTGATTTTGACCTATCAGCGCGCGTCGGCCAGCGCGCTGCGCATCAGCATCGTGCCGAAGAACACCGCCGCGCCCGTTTTGGTCGACCTGCGCAGAACGACCATCTACGACGGCAGCACGATCGAGATACAGACGCTCAACGGCAGCAGCATTTCCGCAAGCATTGCGATCGACGGCACCGTGTACACAAACTCGCAGGAGACGCACAACATGCGCATCCGCCAGCAGGATTCCGTCACGAAGCTCTGGTCGATGTGTGAGATCAATTCGTTCCTTTCCGCGGGCGGCGCACGCTGCTCCATCCGCATCCAGTAGAGCGAGAACGACGTGGCCTACGCCGCGCCGACGGTGTAACCACACCGATACCATATAAAGATACCGTCCGCGTTCCGGAAAGATATCCGGAATGCGGGCGGTGTTCACTATTTGATCTGAATTGTTTCTCCGTCATACACGCCTTGCAGCCATTCGCCGTTTCCGATGTGGTAGGCATAAAAGTCCTTCTTCGGACGCGCATAGGCCTCCATGATCGCCATGATGACGCCGCCGTGGACGACAAATCCCACGCGCGAGCCATCCTGCACATTTTTGATCGTCTCCGTAAACGCCTCGCAGCAACGCGTTTTGAAGTCCGTTACGCTCTCACCCTCGGGGATGGGCGTCAGGCACATCGCATCGACCCACGCCTGATAGGCGGGGTCGCCTGAAAGCTCGTCGGCGGACTTCCCCTCAAAGCGGCCAAAGTCCGTCTCAATCAAGCCGTCCACGACGGTATAGTGCATCTTCGGAAAAAGAATGTCCGCCGTCTGCCGCGTGCGCAGCATGGGGCTGACAAAAAGCCGATCGACTGAAATTCCCCGCTTTTGCAGCGCTTTGACCTGTGCGCCCGCCTCGCACAGCGGCTCGTCCGTGCGGCCGATGTAGCGGCGGCGGAGGTTGCCCTCTGTCGCGCCGTGGCGGATGAAGAAAATGTCGATCACAGCAGCCCTCCGATCCAAACGCCGATCAGGCCGCAGAGCTCGCAGAGCTGCAAAAAGAAGCCCGACGTGTCCCCTGTCACGCCGCCAAACTGCGCCAGCGCGAATCTGCGATACTTGAGCGCGGAAACCACCGCAAACGCCGCCGCCATCCCGCCAGCCGTGGGAGACATCCAGACCATCCCCGCCGCGGCAGCGAGGCCGGCAAGCGCGAGCGCGGCTGTCGCCGTGCGGCGCTGGACGCCGCTTGTGAAGGCGCAGAGCATGCCGGACTTCCGCGCATTCGGCAGATTCACCGCGCACAGGCCCGACAGCGCGCGAGAGAGCACGAACAGCGGGCAAATCAGCAAAATATGCCCCGCGGCGAACACCTCGTAGGCAAAGCCCGCGTAGGCGAGCAGGTACACGCCGCCGTAAATGACCGCGAACGCGCCGCAGTTGGCATCCTTCATGATCGCGAGCTTTTTCTCGCACGTCTGGTGCGACGAGAGTGCGTCCACCGTGTCGAGATAACCGTCCATGTGGATGCCGCCTGTCACTAAAATCGGCAGGCACGCCGCGATTGCCGCGAACAGCACGCCGCTCATGCCCGTCGCCTGCGCAAGTACAGCCCACAGCCAGAGCGCCGCGCCGCAGAGAACACCCACCGCGGGGAAAAAGCAGATCGCGTAGCGCATATTTTTTTCGTTCCAATCAAGCTGCGGAACGGGCACCGCGCTGTACGTCGACAGCGCGATCAAAAGCGATTCAAATAATCTCATCGAGGTCTCCCTTTTCGGCAAACGGCGCGCCGTCTTTCATTGCGACCGCCACCGCGGCGCGGTCGTACAGTCTTTGATTCAGGCCGTTCAGCGCGCGGATGTAAGCCGCCGTCTCGCCGTCGTAGCCGTCGGCGCGCAGGCCTGTGATCGTCACGGCGACGAGCAGACGACAGCGCGGGCACAGCGCTTCGATGTCCGCGTACACGCTTGCTTCATCCCCGCCGCGCTCGAACATCGCGTTTGCCAGCAGATTCGACACATCCTCAAGCAGCACGACGCCGTCCCTTTCGACCGCCGCCGCGCCGACCTGATATGGGCATTCGAGCGTCGTAAATTGCAGGTCCTTTCGCTGCTCGCGGTGCTTTTCGATGCGCTGCAAATTTTCCTCCGAGCAGGGGCGCATCGTGGCGATGTAATAGCGCTCGCCTGTCGTGCGCGCGACGATGCGCTCGGCATAACGGCTCTTGCCGCTGCCGTTTGCACCGGAGATCATGATCAGCGTTCCCATGCGCGTTCCCTTCTCTCAGGGCGTGAACTGGCCGCCCCGGCGAATTTCGTCCAAATAGTCGTCGTTGATGCCCGCCTCGTCAAAGGTCGCCATGTCGTTGATGACAGCGCACGCAGCGTCGAGCACCTGAAAGGCGAGCGGACAGCCGCTCCCCTCGCCCAATCGCATGCCGAGGTCAAACAGCGGGCGCAGGTCCATCGCCTCCATCGCGAGGCGGTAGCCGATCTCAAACGAGGCGTGGCTCGGCACCAGGTAGCCGTGCACATTCGGGGACAGCCTGACGGCGCACAGCGCCGCCGCGGCGGAAATGAGGCCGTCGATGACCGCCGGCCGGCGTGCCGCCGCCGCGCCCAAAAATGCGCCGCACATCGCCGCGAGGTCAAAGCCGCCGACCTTGGAAAGGACGCCGACAACGTCGTCCCTGTCCGGCCGATTTACCTCAATGGCGGTGCGGATGACCGCTTTCTTTTTGCGAAAGCTCTCCTCCGTGATACCGCCGCCGCGGCCCGTCACGGCCTCGACGTCCGCTCCCAGCAGCACGGCCAGCACCGCCGAAGAGGTCGTCGTGTTGCCGATGCCCATTTCGCCGACACCGATCACGTCCGCGTCGACCGTCCTTGCGATCTCTGCGCCGGTCAGGATGGCCTGTAAGGTTTGCTCCCGCGTCATCGCGGGGCCGGTGCAGATATTTTGCGTGCCGTAGGCGATCTTGCGGTTCAAAACAGTGCTCTCGTAAATATCGGCATTCACGCCGACATCGCACACGGTCAAGCCGCAGCCAAAGTGCTTTGCCAGCACCGCAGCTCCCGTCTTGCCCCGCATCAGGTTAATGGTCTGCTGCTTCGTCACGGACTGCGGCGCGCTGGAAACGCCCTCGGCCACCACGCCGTTGTCCGCAGCGAAGACGAGCAGCTGCTTTTTATTGAGCGCATTGTGCACCCGCCCTGTGATCCCCGCAAGCTGGATGGAGATCTCTTCGAGCCGCCCGAGGCTGCCGGGGGGCTTGGCGAGCCGCGCCTGATACTCTTCCGCCGCCGTCATCGCGCCGCGATCGAGCGGCAAAACTTCGCGCACGAGCGCGTCCAATTCCTTCTGCATGGCTCTCCCCTCCTTAAAATTCGACGCCGCGCCGCGCGGCGATCCCTCGGTCAAACGGGTGCTTGCGCTTTCGCATCTCCGTCACATAGTCGGCGGCGTCCAGCAAATGCTGCGACGGATCTCGCCCCGTCAGCACGACTTCAAGCGCTTTTGGTCTGCCGCGCAGAAAGTCGATCAGCGTTGCCTCTTCGATCAAGCCGTGGTTGCAGGCGGCGACCGCCTCGTCGAGCACGAACAGATCGACGCCGTCCGCGCTCTTTCGCATCACGTCTTCCAGCAGCGCGGAATAGGCCTTTTGCGCCGCCGCTTTCGTCTGCCCGTCCATCGCCTTGAAAAAGCCGAAGTTCTGCGTGCAGCACGCAACCTCAACATTTTGCAGCGCGCGCAGGACGTTCAGTTCCGACGAGCTGCCGTCCTTCAAAAACTGCGCAAACAGCACGCGCTTTCCAGCGCCCGCCGCGCGGACGCTCAGTCCGACCGCCGCGGTCGTCTTGCCCTTGCCGTCGCCGAAGTACAGATGAATCAGTCCCTGCATGCTCACACCTCCTGATTCAAAATGCGGTAGATGAGCGGCATATCGAGCCCCGCGCGCACCGCGTCTGCCAGCAGATCATACTGCCGCTCCTTGTAGGCTTTCGCGTCAAAGCTGCCGAGCGATTCAAAGGAAACGCCCTTTTTCGTGCACAGCGCTTTTAAGATCGTGCCGGCGACCTCTTGTTCATCGAAAATACCGTGGACATAGCTGCCGTAGACATTGCCCATGCTGAAGAGCGCGCCGCGCGCTTCTTCGCTGCAGCCCATGTGGATCTCGTAGCCCGCGTAGTGCTTGCCGTTCAGCTCAGAGAGCAGTCCCGCGACGCCGGAGAAGACGCCGTTTGTCTGCGTCTGCACCTTTTCGCCCTGAAATACTGTTTCGAGCGGCAGAAGGCCCATTCCGTCGATCTCCGTCACGCCCGCGGCCTCGACCTGTTCGGGGTCGGAAATGTGCCGTCCCAGCATCTGATAGCCGCCGCAGACGCCGAAAACCAGCGTGCCGCCGCTCGCAGCCTTTTGGATCGACGCCTCCAGCCCGCTCTGGCGGAGCCATTGGAGGTCGGCGATCGTACTCTTCGTACCGGGAATCACGATCATATCCGGCGCGCGCAGGTCCCGCGTCCGCTCCACATAGCGGAGCGAGACATTCTCGTAGCGCTCAAGCGGCGAAAAATCCGTAAAGTTCGAAATGCGCGGCAGGCGGATGACCGCAATGTCGATGAGCCGCGGCTCCTTATCCCGCCCGAAGCGTTCGCTCAAGCTATCCTCGTCGTCGATGTCGACATGGAGGTATGGCACAACGCCCGCCACGGGTACGCCGCAAAGCTCCTCAAGTGTTTTGAGTCCCGGTTCCAGAATGGCGCGGTCACCGCGGAATTTGTTGACAACAACGCCCTTGATGCGCCTTCTGTCCTCTTCACTTTGCAGCGCGACCGTGCCGTAGAGCTGGGCGAACACGCCGCCGCGGTCGATGTCGCCCACCAGCAGCACCGGCGCATCCACCATGCGGGCAAGACCCATGTTGACGATGTCGTTTTCCTGCAAATTGATTTCCGCGGGGCTGCCCGCACCCTCGATGACGATGATGTCGTACTCGCGTGCCAAGCTCTCATAGGCCTCCATCACCGCGGGGATAAAGTCGCGCTTTCTGCGATAGTATTCCATCGCGGGCATATTGCCCTGTACGCGTCCGTTCACGATGACCTGACTGCCGACGTCCGTCGTCGGCTTCAGTAAAATCGGATTCATGCGCACATCCGGCTTGATGCCCGCGGCCTCAGCCTGCACCACCTGCGCGCGCCCCATCTCGCCGCCATCTTTCGTGATGAACGAGTTGAGCGCCATATTCTGGCTCTTGAACGGGGCAACGCGATAGCCGTCCTGCTTCAAAACGCGGCAGAGCCCCGCGGCCAGCAGACTCTTGCCCGCGTTGGACATCGTCCCCTGGATCATGATAGTTTTTGCCATGCGCTCACTCCTTTCCCACGCTTCTGATTGCCGCGATAAGCTGTTCGTTTTCCTCGTACTGCCGGACCGCGACGCGATACCAGCCGGATGTCAGGCCCTCGAAATTTGCGCAGTCGCGGATCGCGACGCCGCGCGCTCGCAGCTGTTCCGTCAAGCCCACATCACCACGGAATAAGATGTAATTCACCTGCGATGGGCACACCCAAAAGCCGAATTTCCTCAGTTTTTCCTCGAGCCACGGGCGCTCCGCGCGGATGATCGCGCGGTTTCTCTCTAAAAACTCCGCATCGCCCAGCGCGGCGACGCCCGCCGCCTGTGCAAGCGTCGAGACATTCCACGGCGGCACCGCCGCCGACATCTTCCGCAGCAATGCCTCGTCCGCGCTCAGGCCATATCCCAGCCGCAGCCCCGCCATGCCAAAGCTCTTCGTAAAGGCCTTGAGGATAAAAAGCTGCGGGAAGTCAGATAGGGACGGCGTCAGATCAACGCCGCCGTCCGACAGGCTCAAAAAGCACTCGTCGACAAAAAGCGCGATATTTTTCTCGCGGCAGATGCGCAGAATTTCTTCCAGCAAATCGTCCGCAATGAGCCGTCCCGTCGGGTTGTTCGGGTTGCAGAAGAACAGCGCATCGATCTTTTCGCGCGCAAGGATCGGCAAAAAGTTCTCCCGCAAATCAAAGTTTTCCTCTTGCTTGAGCGCAAAGCGCACGACCTCGCAGCCTGTCCGCCGCAAGGCAAGCGAATACTCCGAAAACGTCGGTGCGAGCTCCATCGCGCGCTTGGGCCGCACGGCCCCGCAATAGGCATAGATCAGCTCGGACGCGCCATTGCCGCAGAGGACAAAGTTCTTCGGCACCCCCTCATATTCCGAGATCGTCTGTACGAGTGTCCGGCAGTAGGGGTCTGGGTAGCGGTAGAGCTCGGGCAGCGCGCGTTCGATCGCGTCGGTCACGCTTCTCGGCGTGCCGAGCGGGCTCACATTCGCCGAAAAGTCGAGCGCAATACCGCCGCCGTAGATATCTCCGCCGTGGCGGTTTTCCGTTTGATAAAGCATTCTCTTCCCTCACAGCGAAAATCAGCAGCCGGACCGCGCAGCCAAGCAGCAGCGCCAGAAGCGTCGTGCCGTACATCAGCCGACAGGCGCGCGGGATATCCTCATGCTCGATCTGCCGCAGTGCGTCGCCGATGTACTCCTTTTTGTGCAGCACACCGTGGTACCACGCATCGCCCGCAAGGCGCACATCCAAAAGTCCCGCGCAGACCGACTCCGTCTGCGCGGAGTTCGGGCTCGCGTGCTTGTAGCGGTCGCGGCGGAATATCTTCCAGCCGTTTTTCACGTCCATGCGCAGAAGTCCGCCCGCCGCGAGCATCAGCAATGCAGAGATGCGCGCAGGCAGATAGTTCGCAATATCATCCGCCTTCGCAGGCACAAGGCCGATGTCCTTATACGGCGGCTCGACGTAGCCAAGCATCGAGTCCATCGTATTCACAGCCTTGTAGAAAAAGCCCAGCGGCGCGCCGCCGATGGCAAAGGTACAGCAGCGGTGCGACCACGCCGTCTGACGTGTTCTCCGCCACGGTCTCGACCGCGGCGCGCGTCACGCCCGCATCGTCGAGCGCCGCCGTGTCGCGTCCCACGATCATCGAAACGGCGCGGCGCGCGGATTCGATGCTGCCGTGCTCGAGTTCGTGATACACCTTCATGCTCTCATCCCGCAACGACTTTGCCGCCAAGATCTGCCAGCACATGACGCTCTCGACCGCGAGGCGCAGCCATGGGCTCACTCTGCCGCAGAGGCCAAGAAGTAGCGCTGGCACCGCCGCCGCAAGAAATGCGACGATCCCCCACAGCACCGCGCCCGCCGCGCGCTCGCCGCGCGGCGTTTTGGGGAAAATCCTCCGCAGGACGCACTCCAGCGCGCTGATCGTCTTCCCGATCAGCACGACCGGATGCGGCAGGCTGTGCGGATCGCCCAGAACGCAGTCGATGCCAAAGCCGATGAGAAGCGGCAAAACGAGGCAAATCATGGTTTCTCCTCCGACTGCATCGTGAAGATATACACGGGGTTCTGCCCCGTCATCAGGTGATACGGCCCCGCCTTTTTGCCGCGGGCGATCTGGACGGAGACGGCCTCCGCCTCAGTAAAGGCAAAATCCTTCATGCACGCCGTCAGCTCGGCGATGCTCTCAAGCGAGACGGCCGTCGCCACGATGCGGACGTGCGGATTTTTGGCAAGCAGCATCGACAGAATATCACGCAGGTTGCCCGCGCTGCCGCCAATAAAGACGTGCGTCGGTGCAGGCAGATCGCGGCACGCCTCCGGCGCAGTGCCGGAAACGACCGTCAGGTTCTCCACATGGAACGCCGCTTGATTCTTTTTCAACAGCTCGACCGCGTCGTCTCTGCGCTCAACGGCGTAGACATGACCGCGCTTCGCCTGAAGCGCCATCTCGATGGCGACCGAACCCGTTCCCGCGCCGATATCATAGCAGACGGCGCGCTCGGTCAGGCGGAGCTTCGAGAGCGCGACGGCGCGCACCTCGCTCTTGGTCATCGGCACAACGCCACCCTCGCCCGCGCCTCGCAAAAACGCCTCGTCCGGCAGTCCGTGCGTCACGATGGCATCGGGATGGTCGTTTTCGATCAGCACGGCGCTCAAGGGCGCAAAGGCCTTGTCTTTCAGCTCCTCCGCCGTACCGGTGGTGACGGTCTCGTCCTCGTAGCTTAAACGTTCGCCGACGCTCACCGTCACGGTGCCGAGGCCGTTTTCCGCCAGCGTTCGGCACAGGCCGTTCACGTCATTCTCTCCGCCGACGAGCGCGAAAACGCGCGCGTGCGCGCGCACGTCTGCCGTGATGTCGTGCGCGCGGCCATGCAGGCTGACGACATGAACGTCCTCATAGGACGTTTGCAGCCTTGCGCAGAGGTAGGAAAGCGAGCTCAGGCCCGGCAGCACGCTGACCTCGCAGTCAGAAAGCAGCGGCAGCAGCTTCCTCGTGCCGCTGAAAAAGCCCGTGTCGCCCGACATCACGACCGCGCTTTGCCGGTATTCACAGTGCGCGTGAATGAAATCCGCGATCTCCTGTGGTGCGATGGCGGCATAAGTCTTCTGCCCGCCGCGCGCGGCGGCATCCAGCATGCGTCTCGCGCCGATGAGGCAGTCCGCCTCTTCGATCGCGCGGCGCGCCTCCTGCGTCATCGCATCCCTGCTGCCCGGCCCGATACCGACGATCTTCACACTCTGCGCGAATCGGAAACCAAAGCGGCACTCCAAGCTGTCCAACACCTGCGAAAAGGACTTCCCCTCCCGCTGCTTTGGCCGTCCGATCACGAGCACATTTGCCCCGGCCTTTCGCGCCGCGGCGACCTTGGCGGCAAAGCCGCCCGCCTCGCCGCCGTCCTTCGTCACGAGCCACTTAGCCGACACGGCGCGCAGCATGGCCGTGTCCATCTCCTCGGAAAACGGCCCCTGCATCGCTAAAATGTGCGACGGCTGCACGCCCGCCTCGCGACAGAGCGCGAGCGACGCGTCCAGCGGCAGCACGCGCGCATAGGCTCTATCTGTAAAGTCTTTTACCTTGCTATACATTTTCAGATCCTTGCTGCCGGTCGTCAGCAGGATATTTCCGTCCGTCTTCGACAGGAACAGCGCTGCTGCTTCCGCATTCAACACGCAAGTAAAGTCAGATACCTTGTCAGACTCCTCGCGCAGAAGGCGCAGATATTCTGTCCCTGTCTCCGCGCAGGCGCGCGCAGCGCTCTCGGTGATCGATGCCGCGTAGGGGTGCGTCGCGTCGATCACCAAATCAAATTTCGTGTCGGAGAGCATTTGAATGATCCCGTCCACCGGGATACGCCCCGAGCGCACCGTCACGTTGCCCCCTTCGGGCAGGAGCGTTTCACCGTATTCCGTTGCTACGCAGGCCGTGACGGAGACCGGCTGGGTGCTCAAAAGCTCCACGAGTCGGCGCGCCTCCGTCGTGCCTGCGAAAATGCAGATCTTACACATTTTTGTACCCTCGCGGCGTGATGAGCCGCCCCGCAATTTCCTTCGTTGATACGTTGCCGACGATCACCGTGCAGAACATATCGACCTCTGCCTCTCTGAGCTCCCCGAGCGTCAGGGTGCGCCAGCTTTCCCCCGCGCGGCCGATGTTGCGCGCGATGCCGCAGAGGCGGCTATCCGGCAGGTCGCGCAGCAGGATATCACACGCACGCTTCAAATGTGCGGGCCGCGAACGGCTCGCGGGATTGTAAAGGGCGATGGTCAGGTCGGCCTTTGCCGCGTGCGTCAGGCGCTTTTCGATGGTCTCCCACGGCGTCAGGCGGTCGCTCAGGCTGATGACGGCAAAGTCGTGCGTCAGCGGCGCGCCCAAAAGCGCTGCGGCGCTGCATGCCGCCGTCAGGCCGGGGACGACCTCGATCTCAGGCTCTTCGCTCTCGCCGCGCAGTTCGTACATGAGCGCCGCCATGCCGTAAATGCCGCTGTCACCCGAGCAGACCATGGCCGCGGTCTTGCCCGCGCGCGCCAGATCAAGCGCAAGCGCGCAGCGCTTTGCCTCCTGCGTCATGGGCGTTTCATAAAACGCCTTGTCCAGATAGCGCTCCTTCACAAGGTCAACATAAACTCCGTAGCCGACGATGGCGTCGCACGATTGCAGCGCGCGGTCGGCGCGGATCGTCATATCCTCATAGCTGCCGGGGCCGATGCCCACCACGATCACTTTACCCAAAGGAAACCTCCCAATGCTCCGCCGCCACAGCGACGGTCACGCCGTCCACCGCAGTCTTTTTCACCAATAATTTCTCCGCGCCGCGCATCGCCGCGCGCTCGCAGACGTTGCCGACACCCGTCATCTCCTGCACGAAGGGGGAATCCGTAAATTCGCCCGGTACGCTGCGCAATTCCTCTGCCGTGTAAAATACCGTCGGCCAGTTGTGCTTCGCGCAGGCGGCGAGAAGCCCCGCCTCCTGCTGCTTTAAGTCAATGGAATAGACGCCCTTGACCGCGCTTGGATCCAGCTGATGCGCAGAAAGCACCGCCGCAACGGCGGCTTCAATGGTTTCCTGTGCAGTTCCCCTGCGGCAGCCGATGCCGACACGCAATACTCTCGGCGTGAGGCGCAGCGTTTCGGCAAACGGTTCTTTCGTGCAGTATCCGATCACAATTCCCAGCGCGCCCTGCGTTTTTTCCACAATTCCGCCGGACAATGCACCCTTGATCGGAAAATCGCTCACAAGCGGCACGTCGTGCTCTAAAATCTCCGCCGCGACCTTTTTTGCAAGCAGCATACTCGAAATGGCGCATTCATTTTTTGCTGCCCAGGCGTCGACGGCAAATTTACCGTTTACGTCCGTTGCCGTCGTGATGACCGCTGCTGCGCCGAGCGCCGCGGCAAGGCGGCGCGCCAGATCGTTCGCCCCGCCGATATGACCGGAGAGCAGCGGAATGACAAACTGCATTTTCTCGTCGATGCAGAGCACCGCGGGATCGGTCTTTTTGCTCACAAGATACGGCGCGATCTCACGCACGGCGATACCGCACGCGCCGATGAAGATGAGCGCATCCATCGACGAAAAGCGCTCGCGATAGATGTCCTTCGCAAGCGGCAGGAAGCCCGCTTCTTCCAATCGCGGTACCGCGTAGCAGACGGTTTCCGCCTCCGCCAGCACCGCGCGAACGCGCCGCGCTGCCGCGCAGCCGCCGTGGCTGTAGGCAAAAATTGCGATCTTCATGCCTTCCCCCTTGCGGTATTCCGTCGTAAAGTCGGGGTGGTAGAGCAGCGAGCGCAGATACTCGCCGCCAAGGCAGCCGCCCACCACGATCAACGCCGTCTTTTTCATGCCGTTTTCCGTCACTGTCTTATGCAGCGTGCCCACCGTGCAGCGGAATATCTTCTCCTCCGGCCATGTCGCCTTGTAAACGACAGCCGCGGGCGTTGTCTCTCCATAGCCGCCCGCAAGGAGCTCGCCTTGCAGCTTTTCTGTGAGTGAGGTGCTCAAGAACAGCACCATCGTCGCCTGATGCGCGGCCAAGCTGCGGATGGACTCACGCTCGGGTACCGGCGTACGGCCCGCCGTGCGCGTGATGATGACCGTCTGGCTCACGTTCGGCAGCGTGTATTCCGCCCGCAGCGCCGCCGCCGCGCCGCAGAACGAGCTGACGCCGGGGCAGACATCAAAGTCGATGCCGCGCTCTGTGAGCGCGTCGAACTGCTCGCGCACCGCGCCGTAAATGCTCGGGTCGCCCGTGTGCAATCGCACGGTGGTCTTTCCCTCGCGCTCCGCCCGCTCGATGAGGGCGATGACCTCTTCAAGCGTCAGCTTCGCGCTGTCGTGAACCTCGCAGCCCGGTTTCGTGAGTGTAAGCAGCTCGGGATTCACCAGCGAACCCGCGTAGATCACCACATCTGCTTCGCCAAGGAGCCTTGCACCCCGCAGCGTGATGAGATCCGGCGCGCCGCTTCCGGCGCCAACAAAATGTACCACGTTCAGCCCTCCCTGATCTGTTCGAGCAGTTCCTCCGCGTGTTCCGTCTCGCAGAGGAAACCGTATTCTTTCGAAAATAAGATTGCGCCGCTCTGGAGTTCGCCGCTCTTATAGCCGAGCATCGTGCCGATGCGCTGTCCCAGACGCACGAGGAAGGCATCCTTCAGCCCCTCTTCGTCCAGGATGCGCAGCGCGTCGTCGCAGGTGGCGCAGTGCAGAATTTCCTCCGTGCGTTCTGCGCGCAGGCCCAGCGCCGCGCTGTGCGAGGCGATGATCTCCATGCGGCAGTCGCCGAATTTCGAGTGCGTGTTCCACATACCGCCCGCGAGCTTGACGAACTTACCAATGTGCCCGATGAGCAGCGCGCCGTGAAAACCGAATTCCTTGCAGAATTCCAGGCTGTCGCCGATGAAGTTCGACGTCAGCACCGCCGTCTTCGGGTCAAGCCCGATAAAATCGCGGATGTAGTCTGCGCCGTAGTTGCCGGGCGCAAGGAGGATGTAGTCCGCGCCGTTCTCGCGCCGCTGCCGCAGCTCCACGCGGATGGTGTCGAGCAATGCTGCTCGCTCATCGGCTCGACGATGCCGGTCGTGCCCAGAATGGAAATGCCGCCCTCGATGCCGAGGCGCGGGTTAAAAGTCTTTTTCGCGAGCGCCTCGCCCTCCGGCGCGGAGATCGTCACGTCAATGCCGCCGTCGTATCCGACGAGCATGCAGACCTCGCGCACGTTCTCTTCGATCATTTTTCGCGGCACGGAGTTGATAGCCGCCGCTCCCACGGGCTGGTCAAGTCCCGGCTTCATCACGCGGCCGACGCCCTCGCCGCCGTCGATGGTCACGCCGGGCGTGGCCGATTTTCTCACCGCGGCAAAAATGAGCGTGCCGCGCGTCACGTCGGGGTCGTCACCGCTGTCCTTTCGGATGGCGCAGCGCACCTCGTCCGCGAGCATCTGAATGTCCAGCACTTTGAGGTTCAGCTCGATGCCCTTGGGCGTTTGCAGGCGGATGGACTCCTTCCTCCTGCCCGTCAGCAGCATCCACGCCGCAGCCTTGGCCGCCGCGGCGGCGCACGAGCCGGTTGTGTAGCCGAGGCGCAGGCGCTTACCGTCCTTTATGAGATATTCTTCCATCTTTTTACCGCCTGATCTGATAGAGCAGGGCGTTGCAGATGGCCGCGGCCACGTTGCTGCCGCCCTTGCGTCCACGCGCGACGATGTACGGCGCGCGCGCCTTTTCGATGATGCGCTCCTCGCTTATCTCCACATTCACAAAGCCCACCGGCACACCGATGATGAGCGCGGGGGCGGCTTTTCCCTCTTCCATCAGCTGCTCTAACGACAGCAGCGCCGTCGGTGCGTTGCCGATGGCGAAGATGCAGGGCTTTTCAAGCGCCGCCGCCTTTTCCATCGAGACGAACGCCCGCGTCACGCCGCGCGATCTCGCCTCCTGCGCGACGTCGGGGTCGGACATGAAGCAGTGCACCTCGCCGCCGAGGCTCGCGAGGATCGTCTTGTTGATGCCAGCTTTTGCCATCTGCGTGTCGGTGACAATGTCGCAGCCGCTTTTTAGCGCGGCGATGCCCTTGCGCACCGCGTGGTCGGAAAACGTCAGATTGTCGGCATAGTCAAAGTCCGCCGTCGTGTGGATGACGCGCTTGATGACAAGCTCGTTTTCGGGGTCGAGCACGCGGTCCCTCAGCAGCTCCGTGATGATCTCGAAGCTGCGCTGTTCAATTTCCATCGGCTTCATCGGCTCACTCATAGCGGTGTTTCTCCTTTCGGCAGGCTTCAACAAAGCGCACCGCGGCGCTCAGGTTTGCGTAAAAGTGGAAATGCGGATAGCCCGCGTAGAGCGTTTCGCCCGCATACGCACAGCGCCAGCTTCTTCCGCTCGGCTTTTCCGCAAGGAAGTCCTCGCCCGGATTTTCCGCATCCCAGCGGTGGAACTCGTGCGCGGGGATCTGCTCGTCCGCGGCAAACAGCATCGAATCCCGCTGCGCCGTCAATGTCGCGTAGCCAAAGCGCGTCAGCTTCCCCGCGTCGAAGCAGCTGCCCGATAAAACGCCCGCCATCGCATGTCCCGCGATGGACTGCGTCAGGTACATAAAGCCGCCGCACTCGGCGATGCAGGGAAGTTCCCTTTCCACCGCCGCGCGGATAGAAGCGCGTATGGCGGCGTTTTGCCTCCAACCGCTCCGCGTAGAGCTCGGGATAGCCGCCGCCGAGGTACAGGCCGTGCAGGTCTTCCGGTAAGCGTTCATCCGACAGCGGGCTGAACGGCACAAGCTCCGCCCCTAAGCGGCGCAGGAGTTCCAGGCTGTCTTCATAGTAAAAGCAAAATGCCCTGTCGCGCGCGACGCCGATGCGCACATGCTCGCCCGCCGCCGGAATGTCCGGCGGCGTGAATGTAAGCGGCGGTGCGCTCTTCGCGATTTGCAGCAGCGCGTTCAAATCGATCGTCTCCTGCGCCTTGGCGGCGAGACGCTGCATCTTCTCTTTCAGATCGTCCACCTCTGCCGCGGTGATGAGGCCGAGGTGGCGGCTCTCGAGCGAGCAGTCGGGCATTTGCGGCAGAAAGCCGCAGGCGCGCACGCCGAAGCGTTCTTCGATCGCCCGCGCAAGCGTCGGATAGCTCATCGCCGTGCAGCCGTTCAGAATGACGCCGCGGATGCGGTTTTCCGTCGCAAAGTGCAGAAATCCGTCGAGCACGGCCAGCACTGACAATCCCGCGCCCTTCGCGTTCAGCACGAGCACGACGGGACTTTCCGTCCGCTGCGCGACCTCAAAGGTGCTCGCGCGCGAGGAATCAAGGCCGATGCCGTCGTAATAGCCCATCACGCCCTCGATGACCGTCACGTCCTTCCCTGCGCCGTTTTGCGCGAGGAGGAAGCGCAGCGTGTCGTCGTCAAAAAAGAAGGGGTCCAAATTGCTGCTCTTCGCGCCGATGATCTCGCGGTGGAACATGGGGTCAATGTAATCGGGACCGCACTTCGCCGCGGCGACAGAAACGCCGCCGTCGACAAGCGCCTGCAAGATCGCGCAGGTCACCGTCGTCTTGCCGCAGCCGCTGTTCGTTCCGGCAATGAGCAATCTCGGCGCTGCCTTCTGCATGGTCTCCCCTCCTTCTGCAATCTCTATAAAGCGTTTTTACTTGCATGCGCTACGGTACAAATTCCAATGTGCTGAAGCACTCGTCGTACTTCCCGCGCTCCAAGTGATAGAGCTGCGCGATGTAGTCGCTCGTGAAGATCTCCTCCGGCGTGCCGATGCGGTCGATGCGGTCGCCCGCGACGCAGATGACTGTGTCCGAAATGCGCCGCGCCAGATCGAGCTCGTGGAGCGAGAGCAGCACGGCGAGGTCGTTTTCGCGCACCATGCGCTTGAGGACGGAGAGCAGTTCCAGTTTGTAGCGGATGTCCAAAAAGCTCGTCGGCTCGTCGAGCACGATAAGCTGCGGCTGCTGGCACAGGGCCCTTGCGAGCAGAATGCGCTGCCGCTGGCCGTCGCTGACGGCGGAAAACGGCGCGTCGGCGAACGCGAGCGCGTCCACCTGAGAAAGCGACTGCTCGACGATCTTCTTATCTTCGTCCCGCAGGACGCCGAGCCTTCCCGTGTAGGGATAACGGCCCGAGCTGACCACATCGCGGCAGGTCATGAGCTCTGGCTCCACGCGCGCGGTCATCAAGATCGCCATGCGCCGCGCGACGTCGTTGCGGCTGCGCGAGCGCATCGTCTCGCCATCCAGATACACTGTGCCGGAAAGCTCCGGCAGCTGACCGATGACGGTTTTCAGGATCGTCGACTTGCCCGAGCCGTTCGGCCCGATCAGCGTAACGATCTTTCCCCTCTGCACGCAGAGGGACACATCCTCGATGAGGGACTTGCCGTGGTAGCCGACGGATAAATTCTTTGTCTCCAAATAGCCGCTCATTCCCGCCCCGCCTTTCTGCGCACCATCATGTAGATGACGACCGGCGCGCCGAACACCGCCGTGACCGAGCTGATGCTGACTTCCGTGGGCGCAAAGGCCGTGCGCGCGATGAGATCACACGCAAGGCAGAAGATGCCCCCGCCGAGGAAGCTCGCCGGGATCAGCAAAAGCGGCTCCGCCGTCTTGAAAAGCGCCTTCATCAGGTGCGGCAGCGCGATGCCGACAAACGAGATGGGGCCGGCGAAGGCCGTCACGCAGGCAGATAACACGCTGGAGAGCAGGATGAGCGCCGCGCGGAACGCCTTGATCGGCACGCCCATGTTGCGCGCGTAGACCTCGCCGAGCTGATAGGCGCGGATCGGCTTGGAGAGGAAAAATGTCAAAATCAGTGCGGTCCCGCAGGCCCACGCCATCGTCGTCACGTTTTCCCACTTCATGCCGGAAAACGAGCCGTTCGACCAGTTGTGCAGGTTCACGATGTTCGAGTCGTCCGCGAACGTGACGAGAAAATCCGTCAGCGCTGAGCAGATGTAGCCGATCATCACGCCGCAGACGACGAGAAGGCTCATCTGATTGACCCGCTGCGAAATGAGCAGGATGAGGCCCATCGAGAGCATCGCGCCGATGAACGCCGCGCTGATCAGCAGCGCTGACGATGATCTGACGCCGCGGCTGAGGAAAACGATCATCGCGATCGACACCGCGAGCTTCGCGCCCGACGAAATGCCCAGCACGAACGGCCCCGCGATGGGATTGTGGAAAAACGTTTGCAGAAGATACCCCGACACGGACAGCGCACCGCCTAAAATGAGCGCCGACGCCATGCGCGGCAATCTGATCTGCATAATGATCCGCTGTTGCGTCAGGTCATCCCCGCCGCCGAGCAGAATTTGTCCTATCTGAGACGCGGAGAGCTGCACGCTGCCCGCGAATAAATTCCAGATCAAAAAAACAGCCAAAAGGACGAGCAGCAGCAAAAAGCCGCACCACGTCCGTGTTTTCCGCTTCTGCTCCATGCCCGTCCCTCCTGTCTGTTTCAACTTTCCAGTCAAAAATTATTGCAGCTTTGTCAAAAACCGGAGCGGCGTATCCGCCCCGCTCAAAACGGTGTGGAGATCCACGACGAGGTCGCTCAATTCGAGCGATTCCTGATAAAAGTCCTTCGTCAGGCACCAGACGTTCCCGTCCTGCACGGCCTTAAAGTCGCCGAGCAGCGGTTCGAGCGCTAAAAGCTCGTCGATCGTCGTAAGCCCGCCGTCGATGATGCTGTTGTAGATAAGCACATCCGCGTCGTGCGCGCCGCTGTAAAATGCCTCCATCTGGATGGTGACGGTGGACTGGGCGTTCTCCTCTTCCGTGTTGTCAAAGGAGACGTATTCCCCGCCCGCCATGGCGATGGATTTAGCGACATAGTCCGTCGACTTTCGCACATTGACCGCGCCGTTGCTCGTCACATAGAAGAATGTGACGGTCTTTCCCGTGGGCGCAGCGCCCAGAATGCCCGAAACGCTGTCCATTTTCTCCTCAAACAGCGCCGCGGCCTCGTTCTCCTTGCCGATGAGCGCACCGTAGAGCTTGACCCACTCCATGCGGCCAAACGGCTCGCTCTCGTAGCTGGACATTTCCACGAGCACGGGGATGCCCAGCGTTTCAAACTGCTCGATGACCTCGGGCGAGTGGTAGATCATCGTGTTTTCAAGCACCAGATCGCAGCCCTGCGACAAGATAAGCTCGTAATCGGGCTCGGAGTATTTGCCCGCGTAAAGCATGTCACCCGCGCTCATGGCCTCCTTCGCCTGCTCGATATACCAGTCCGACTCCTTGCGTCCACTGAAGCGGATGCTGTCGACCGCGTCCAGCCGGGCAAAACTGTCCATCGCCGCGCTGGCGACCAGATAAATTTCATCAAGCGGCTGCTGCAAAACTGTCACGCCCTCCGGCACGCCGCTGGGCACGGCCGCGCCCTCCGTCACGAGCAGGAATTCCTGATCCTGCCCGATGGTGATGCGCTTGTAGTCGTCCCCCGCGAAGGAAACCGAAAACTGCGTGGCATAGTCAAGCGGCATGGTCTTATCAAACGACAGAGCATCCCACGCGACCGTCGCATTTTCGCCGTTCAAACCGTCCTGCGCTTTGTCCCCGCAGGCGCAGAGCGTCAGCACGGCCAACAGCGTGAGAAGCGCGCGCGGCAGGCGTCTCATCCGTTCACCTCGGCGCTTGAGGCGTCGAACGTCAGCGTGTAGTCGATCTCGTGCGGCGTGCTCATGGCGGTGGTATCGCCGACCACGGCAAGCGGCGTATCCAGCGCGGCGACGGGGATCTCAAACGTCGAGCCGTTTTCGGTCGAGAGCACATCGCAGCGCTCGCCGTCCACGAGCATATAGTCATAGTGGCTGCTGCTCCAGACGATGGTGGCGGTCATTTTGCCGTCCGCGACCGTCAGCGTACAGGGCGACTGGATGTTCGCCTTGCCGCTGCCGCCCTCGAGCGTCACGGCGATCGTGTAGGTGCCGTCGACCAGCGTCTCGGCGGGCGCGGCGGCGGCGTCTTCCTTCAAAACGGCGTTCGTCACGGAGACCTTGTGGTCGTACCACTTGCCCTTCGTGCCGATGATGGCGACGTCGAACTCCTCGTCCAGCGCGGGCACGGGGATATCAAAGCCATTGACCTCCTCGCTCAGGCCGTCGGAATAGGTGACGGTGTCTGTCGTGGGCTGTAAGAGCGCCGCGCCGTCCTTCCGCGCGTCCTCCGCCGTGCCGCAGAAGAGGTTCAGAATGCTCTTGGACGGCAGGCTGATGTGGATCGTCATCTGCCCGTTTTCGACCGTCAGCGTACCCTTGCCCTTGCATGCCTCGTTCACGTGGAACATGCTGCTGTCGGTATTGAAGTCCGCGGTGTAAACGCCGTCGGCAAGCGCGGGCTCGGTGTTCGTGTCCTGCGGATCGCCGTCCACGCTCTTCTGCCCGCAGCCGAAAAGCAGCGTGCAGAGCATCAGCACGGTCAGTATCAGTGTCAGTGTTCTTTTCATTGGGAAGTACCTCCATCTGGAAAAGGCTCCGAAGCGGTGCACAATCGCTTCGAAGCCCCTTTTTGATCCTTTTTATGCGTTCAGGGCGTCAATGGCGGCCTGGGTGTGGGCGATGTACAGCGCCTGGATGTCGGCAATCTCGCCGAGGCCCGCGATCTGGCAGTCGACGGTGAAGTCGGCAGCCTCGAACATGGTCTTCCAGGAATCGTCGTCGCTGCCGGCCATGTCGTTGTTGGCGTGGTCACCCGCAACGACCATCAGCGGGCGCAGGATGACGTTGGTGTAGCCCGCGGCCTTGACGGCCTCGATGACGGACTCGCAGGAGGTCTCCTCCGGCTCGCCCTCGACCGTGCCGATGAAGACGTTCTCATAGCCAAGGTTCTGCATCTGGGCGCTCATCTGGCTGTAGCTGACCTTGGCGACGTGTGCGGTGCCGTGGCCCATGAAGACGAACGCGGCGCCGGCTTCCTTGGCAGCCTCGAGAGAGTCAAAGCCGCTTGCCTCGACCGCGGCGGCGGTGATGGCCTTGGCGACAACTTCCTTGTCGGCGTTGATGACGGTCGCGTCGCTGCCGACCTCGCCGAGCAGGGGCTCTGCGATGGAGACAGATCCGAACCGGTCGCGGTACTCGTCGATGGTAGCACACATTTCGTCATACTCCGCGCCGTGCATCAGGTGCGTCGGCTGCACGACGAGGTTCTTGACGCCGTTGGCCACAGCGCGGTCGAGCGCCTGGGTCATGTTGTCGATCTTCTCGCCGTCGCGGGCCTGAATGTGGTTGATGATGATCTGAGCCGTGAAGGCGCGGCGGACGGACCAGTCGGGATAGGCCTCCTGCAGGGCGTCCTCAATGCTCTTGATGTCGTTGACGCGGCTGTCGTTGTAGGACGTGCCGAAGGAAACGACCAGAAGCTCGTTCTCGCCGATGTCATCCTGATTGCGGGGATCGTCCTTGGACGCATCGCCCGTGTCAAGGCCGAAGTACTCAGGGCTCGCTTCCTCACCCTCGACCATGGCCTTCTGCTCGTCGGTCAGCGCGTCCCAGGCAGCCTTGGCAGCCTCGCACTGCGCGTCGGTCTCATCGGTGCGCTCCTGAACATAGATCGCGTCAATGAGCGCGGCGACATTGTCGGCCGCAGCCTTGTCGGCGTCCTCCGTGTTCTGCGTGTCGTCGGCAGCGTCGTCCTTCTTGCTGCCGCAGGCGGTCAGCACGCCCAGCAGCATCACGGCTGTGAGCAGGATTGCAAGTGCTTTTTTCATGTTTCTCTTTACCTTCTTCTTCAAAAATCGTTCTGAAAGAAATATAAAAGCGGCCATGGTGACCCACAGCCGCTCTCACGATTCCAACCAGCAACACCGCGCCGCGAAAAAATCGCGCCGCGGGTAAACTCGCAGAAATATCAGCCTGTGTGCAGCGGGCTTGAGATTTCCCGCAGAGGCAGGTCTCCTGACTTCGTTCATCGCGGCGCTGCCCTTCCCAGTTTCCCAGTGGCTACGCAGGCCGTTCCCGTACACAGTGACTGCATCGTTCCGGATTCGCACCGGATTCTCTATTCTCCGCCTCGCGGCGGCACCTCTGCGATTCAATTTTACATTTTTTCAGACATAGCAGATTATAGCATTCCCCGTCGAATTGTCAATGAGGAAAGCGCGGCGTCCCTTTTACCTTTTGTGTTGATGGCAAAAACTCCGTCGATTTCACCAAAAGCGTGCCCCAGATACCTAATTCCCGAGAGGATACCTAATTTTCAGGGTATCCTCTTTCCTTTGCCGGCTGTCTTAAAACCAAGCTTACTGATATTCAGAAGAAAATGAGATTTTGAGGATGGTGTTCCTATGGAAGATTTATTTGACAGGTTCCAAGCCATAACAGGCATTTCAAAATATTCCAACTCGGAAGTTATCACGCCACAAAACATAGTAAAAGACATGGTTGATTTACTCCCTGCTAGTGTATTTAACAAAGAGGCAAAGTTTTTGACCCAGCAGTCAAGAGTGGTAGATTTCTTGCAGAGATTTACAAACGGCTAATGGAAAGCCAACTAATGGTACAGGCATTTCCAGAAGAACAGAAGAGAAGGCAACACATAATAGACAATCAGATATATGGCTTCGCCACTTCTGGAATCGCAGCTACACTAGTAAGAAGGCAGTTGTATGATGACCCTACACTTGTAAAAAACATCTATTTCACAACTGCAAAGGACATAGTAAAAGAGATACAAGGAGCATTCAGCAATATGAAATTTGAAATCTTATCGGCGGTATGGATACAATCACACGATAGTTCTCCGCTGCAAGCAGGCGGATGAGCAGCGGCGAAAACGCGATGATACCGCCCGCGCAGAGGTAGATTGCGCACGGAGGTTCATGCTTCGTTCGCCTCTGAAAAGGTGAAGAAAATGCCTGCTGTCAAGAATGGTTTCAAAATTGAGATTTTTAATGTCCCGACATCGTGATCGTGGAGATGCAGCCCTATTACTTTGCTTTTCAGCTTTCTGTTTGGAATTGCTTTTCAGTCTTCTGCCTGATATAATAATGGTAGCATAACGCGAGAAGCTTATCGATAGGATCGGGTGTATTTATGTGAACGCCAAGACCTGATCGGACAAAGAAAGGGTGGGGAGAATGTTATGTCAGAGATAATGTGGCACATCTGCATTTCGAGCATCTACACCCGTGACCGAGTTAGAATGCTTTCTACGATGGGAACGCTTTAATTGCGATTGTGGTCGGAATTCATTGATACTGTTATCTTTTTGAGCTTTGCTTATAGCTGGATACAAATGTTAAGGGAGATATTGATATGGCATTTTTAAATGAAAACGAATGGATACGCCTCAATGAGATCGCATACAATATTTCATTTATCTATACAGTAGAGGAAATGCAGCATGAAATTCTCAACCGATGGCTTCCTTTTTTGATTTCGTATGATAGCGCAATTTTTGCCCGAATCTCTACTGCGGAGAATGGATCCTATCAGTTTCAGGCCCCAGCGGCTTTTCATCTGCCTCAGCAGGCTGTCGATGTCTGGATGCAGGAAAGCCTGAATTCAGATGCTTTTCGCTGGGCGCTGTATACCTGTGAAGGCGGTGCTTTTCGGGAATCTATGGCATCTTCGGATGAACAGGTGAATAGCAGCGGAATCTACCAGAACTTCTATCTGCCCAATCGCTTGGCATATTCCGTCGGCCTTTCCATCTCCTTTCGAGAAGAACCGGTCGGCTTATTGAAATTGTACCGGCAAGCTGATAAGCCCCCGTTTAGCGAACGGGATATGTTTGTATTGGAGCAGTTGCACAAGCACTTTGCATACCGTTTAGTATATGAAGCAAAAAAGGGAGACACCCGCTATTTTTACGCAAAAGGATATCATGAAAAGTTGTGCAGCCAGTACGGCTTGACCAGTCGAGAAGGGGAAATGTTAGATCTGGCCGTACACGGGCTGTCCAATGAAGATATCGCTCAAAAAATGAATATCAGTATCCATACGGTAAAAAAACATTTCCACAGCATATATACCAAAATGAATGTGCGTAACCGGATACAGATGATCCAGAGTCTTCCTGTATCAACCAACAAGATCGATTTTGATGCGCTATAAATAAAACTCGGGAAAAATGTACCGCCTGCATTGGCTAAACTGCATTATCCTTTGGTAGTATATAAAGATTCGTTGGTCTTACATTGGGACACAGAAGGCTTGTCCAAATAATATACAGACTACATAAAATGGAACTGGCGCTGAATTTTAACGCCGGTTCCATTTGCTATATTTGGGGTACAAAAGTTAGGGGATGCATATGAAACGAAGCGATATTTGGTGGGCAGTTGCTTATGGGTTGTTGGCTGTGTTTACGGTACTCTTTTGCGTCACAGGAGGCTTTGCCAAGGTCAATATAGCGTATCCTTATCTGGCAGGTTTTGCGCAATTCGCTGTCTATGCTACGGCGGGTGAGTTGCTCTCCGGACGTCTGTTAGAGGGAACTTGGCAGATCAACCGGGCGACTTGGTTCAAAAGCCTGAGTTGGGGAATAGGAGGCGTCCTTGTCACGCTGGCCTTTACCGTGTTCAGCCAAGGTACCCGGCAAGCCATGGCAGCAGGTCTTCTTCCGGGATATGGAAATGCTCTGGCACAGGCCTTTTTTACCAGCGTTACCAATAATCTGTTTTTTGCTCCTATTCATTCCGCTCTGATGCGAGTATGTGGAAATTATGCTGAAATCCGCTTTTTGGCGGGACAGCATATCACTCCACGCCAAGCGGTGGACTCTGTAGATTGGGGAGAATTGATCGATTTTACTCTGTTTAAAACGATTCCTCTCTTTTGGATCCCCGTCAATACCGTGGGATTTCTCCTTCCGCAAGAATATCGTATCGTATTTGCAGCGGTGCTTTCCTTGGCATTTGGAATATTGATGACTGTTCTCAAATTAAGGGAACGGAAGAATCAGAGTAGAAAGGAGTTACCTATATGATTCAAATTTCAGATAACACTCAGCAGATCCAACCCTCCAAGATTCGAAAAATGTTCAATAAGGCGCTGGAGTACGATCATGTAATTAGTTTTACACTGGGAGAGCCGGATTTTACTGCCTCGTCGAACGTAGTGGAGGCTGGGTGCAGGGCCATTCGGGAAGGAAAGACCAAGTATTCAGAAAATGCAGGGCTGCTGGCTCTGCGCCAGGCGATTGCAGAGTATCTCCATCGCACAGAGGGACTCTCTTACGATCCTGCAAGCCAAATTGTGGTGACGCCTGGAGCCATGGGAGCCTTGTTTTTGGCGCTGAAAGTGCTGCTGAATCCTGGGGATGAGGTTATCGTCAACGAACCCTGCTGGACTAATTATGTCCAACAGATTCGGATGTGCGGCGGCGTGCCGGTGTCGGTGAAAACCAACGCACAACGGGGATTTGATTTGGATGTATCCGCTATTGCCGAAGCTGTTACCGATAAGACAAAGGCCATTATTCTAAACAGCCCATGCAACCCCACAGGAGCTGTAGCCAGCACTGAAACGCTGCTCCAACTGGCCGAATTGGCCCAGAAGCAGGACTTGGTGATCTTGGCTGATGAGGTGTATAAGCACATCCTCTTTGATGGAAGGACTTATACAAGCTTTGCTGCTCTGCCTGGAATGAAAGAACGGACCCTGGTTATTGATAGCCTTTCCAAAACCTATGCGATGACCGGTTGGCGTATCGGTTATGCTGCCGGACCGGAAAATGTGATCCGGAATATGGTCAAGCTGCAGGAAAATGTCAGTGCTTGTGCGGCCACTCCCTGCCAGGTCGCGGCTATTGAAGCTTTGGAAGGTCCGCAAGACCACTTGAAGTATATGGTGGAGCAGTACCGCCTGCGCCGTGACTATGTGATGAGGCGGATATCTGAGATCCCTGGTTTGTCCTGCCATGCTCCGGCTGGGACTTTCTACGCATTTATTGACATCAGTCAACTGGGTATGCCTTGTGAAGAATTTGCCATGAAGCTGCTGGAAGAACGACAGGTGGTAGTGGTACCCGGTACGGCCTTTGGCGAATTTGGCGAGGGATATATCCGTCTGTCCTATGCGACATCCATGCAGTGCCTGGAGCAGGGGCTGCAGGAGCTGGAGGAGTTTGTCAGATCCCATAAGACTGAGGGGGACCCCGCATGAGTATGATCAACGGTACCCGCTTATATGATCATTTGACCCGACTTGGGCGAATCGGTTTTGTGCCGAAAGAAGGAACCACACGATTGCCGTATACCCCTGCCTATGACGAAGGACGAATCTATGTTCAACAGTGCATGGAACAGGCAGGACTTCAGACATCCGTCGATCCTGTAGGGAATCTGATCGGTACGCTTCCCGGTCAGGGAGAGATCATTTGCATTGGATCCCACATCGATACGGTGCCGGGGGGCGGGATTTACGACGGAACCTATGGTGTGTTGTCCGGAATCGAGTGTGTGCAGCGCCTTAAGGAGTTGGGATATCAAAATCGGCATCCCATCCAGGTGATTGCATTTACCGAGGAGGAGGGCAATGTCATTGGCGGAACTTTTGGAAGTAAGGCATTTACCGGCGGAGAGATTGATGAAGCTATGCGGCCAAATCTGGCTCTCCACGGACTTACAATGGAGCAGGTCGGCGCCTGCCGAAGAGATCTGACCCAATATCAGTGTTACTTGGAGTTACATATTGAGCAGGGCGGGGTATTAGAAGCTGAAAGGATGCAAATAGGCGTGGTTGATGGTATTGTGGGCATCGTGCGCTATCGCATGACGGTTTCCGGCTGTGCCAATCATGCAGGCAGCACACCCATGCATCTGCGGGATGACGCGCTGGTGAAAGCCTGCCGGATCATTACCCAGCTTATGGAACGGACTGAGGCCGCTTCGCCGGATATGGTCTGCACTGTAGGAACCCTTCAGGTGTTCCCAGGAGCGGTCAATGTGATTCCGGGCAAGGTGGAGTTTATTGTGGAACTGCGCAACCCAACGATGGAGCCCATGGATCAGGTCATTGACTCCGTGCTGAAAGAGCACCCGGAGCTGGTAGGCGAAGAATATATTCGCCAGTCGCCTACCCAGTGCAGTTCTAAGCTGATAAAGCTGAGCGAGACACTGTGCCGCAACCGCGGTATCCGTTTTCGCAGAATGTTCAGCGGTGCAGGACACGATCTGATGAATTGGGGAAAAGCGGTTCCCTCCATGCTACTGTTCATTCCCAGCAAAGACGGGATTAGCCATTCTATCCGAGAATACAGCGCTCCTGAGGACTTGTACCAGGGAGCTGAGCTGCTGATGGAGATGGTTCAGGCTTTGGACCAAGAGGAGGGAAAATTGTGAAGATCAAAATCATCAATCCCAATACGACGCAATCCATGACTGAAAGTATAGAAAATTTAGCACGTCGAGTGGCACGCAGCGACACTCAGGTTTGGGCGGTTACTCCGACATCTGGGCCGGACAGCATCGAATGTTATGTGGATGAGTATTTGGCTGTTCCGGGGGTCCTGAAAGAAGTGATCCGGGGAGACCGAGAGGAAGGCGCCGATGCATTTATCATCGCCTGCTTTGGTGACCCTGGGCTTCAGGCAGCCAGAGAGGTCACTTCCAAGCCTGTGCTGGGTATCTGTGAGTCGGCCATTGCTGCTGCCAAATTTATAGCGCCGTACTTTTCTATCGTATCGGTGTTGGATCGGTCTCGCAAGGTTACAGAGGATGTGGTGTCCAACTATGGAGCGGAAAAGTTTTGCCGTTCTATCCGATCCACAGGTTTGAGCGTGCTGGAATTTGGCAGGGACCCCAAGAAGGGATTGGAAGCGTTAGCCTATCAGGGAAAGTTAGCCGTGCAGCAGGACGGCGCCGAATGTATTTTGCTGGGGTGCGCTGGTTTCGTGGACTTTGTTGAGGACCTGTCCGCCCAGCTGGGCGTTCCCGTGTTGGATGGGGTAATGCCAGCAGTTAAATTTGCGGAAGCCATGGTAGATATGGGGCTGCGTACCAGCAAGGTGTCTACTTGGGGCTTCCCAGAGCAGAAGAATATCGTAGGTTTTCCCATGTTTACCAAACAAGAATTGATATTTTAGGAGATGACAGTATGCGTACCTTGATTAAAGGAGGCACAATCGTAACCGCAGAACAAGAGTATGTGGGGGATATCCTGGTGGAGGGCGATGTGATCCGCGCAATGGGGACACATTTGGACGAAGCTGCAGATCGTGTGATAGACGCCAAAGGTAAATATGTGTTTCCGGGAGGCGTAGACCAGCACACTCACTTTTCCGCCCTGTGTAATGTCGGCAACCGTGACACCGCCGGATATGAGACGACCGACTCTGCTATTGTAGGCGGCACGACCACCATTGTGGACTTTGCTCCGCAGGATCCAGATCGCGGACTGCTGGATTCCATTGATTATCGAATCAATGTGCGGGCGAAGGATAAGTCTTGTGTTGATTTGCACTGCATTCCATGGTAACATATATTATGGACAGTATCTTTGATGAGATCGAAGAATTTCCTCGGAGAGGCATTTCCAGCATCAAGATTTTTATGGCCTACAACGGCTCTCCGCTTCATGTAGATGACGGTACTTTCTTCCGTATTCTGGAGAAGAGCCGACAGGTTGGCGCTACGGTATTTGTGCACGCAGAGAATGGAGAGATCCTGAATTTCCTCCGCAGCGAGTGTGTAAAGAAGGGCCAACTGACGCCGCATTACCATTATGTTTCCCGTCCGCCTTTTACTGAGGCGGAGGCGGTGCGCCGGGCTATTTATCTGGCTGGTCAGACCGATACGCCTCTTTATATTGCTCATATGACCTGTCGGGAAGCCATTGCCGAATTACAAAAGGCCAAGGGAACTGGCCAGCGGGTTTCCGGCGAGACTTGCACTCACTATCTGACCACCACTAAGGAAGTTCTGGATAATCCGGATTTCAATGAAGCGGCTAAGTTCGTTTGCTCCCCCGCTTTGCGGGATCGTGAGGACTGCGAGGCTCTTTGGCAGGCATTATCCGACGGACTGCTGACGGCGGTCTCATCCGACCACTGCGGTATAGATGTGGCAGAGCTCAAGCAGGCCGGCAGGAATGATTTTACTCAGATTCCAAACGGTTCCCCCGGCGCCGGCGATCGACTGCATATGGTGTGGACCGAAGGTGTATGCACGGGAAAGCTGACCCGCCAGAAATTTGTAGATGTTATTGCCACTCAGCCGGCAAAAATCAACGGTATCTATCCGAGAAAGGGAACGCTGGCGGTAGGTTCTGACGCAGATGTTGTCATTTTCGATCCCAATTATGAGGGGACAGTTCATCTGGCAGATAACCCTAACGGCGTGGACTACAACCTCTATGAGGGCCGTCGTCAGTCTGGTCGGGTGGAGACGGTTCTGCTGCGAGGCCAGGTTGTAGTGGAGAACGCCAAGTTTGTGGGCCGCTACGGCCAGGGAAAATTCATCCCTGCAAATATGTACGCATCCGGTTACGAAAACCGAAATTAACCAAGTGTGATCCGTAGTTACTCGCGCTGCCAAAACCGAAGATGTTGGGAGCGGTGGGAGGCTGGAAACCGGAGTGCGCAAAACGTTTGGTCTGTTCATGAAAATATACGGTATATAGTATGATCAGTCTCGTTCAAAGCTGATATGCCGTGTCTTGATTTTGCAAGCCTTACGTTTTGCGCATCCCTGGACCGAGAAAGTGAGGAGGTGTGATTTGCAGATTCGGATAGGGCCTGTAGTTGCGGAAGCAGAGATTCCATGAAAAAAAACCATAGATAATTTATAACAGGAGGCTTGTTATATGGATACTACATATGGAGTGTTGTGTCTCATTCCCCCCATCGTGGCAATCGGATTGGCCCTGTGGACCAAACAGACGATTTTCTCTTTATTCATCGCGGTTTGGTTGGGGTCCACAATGATGAACGGCTTTAACCCTTTGGTTGGTTTTGTCAAAATTATCTCGGACTATATGATCCCCTCTCTCAGCGGAAATGCATCTTTGATTATTTTGGTTACACTCTCCGGCGGTATGATCGCCATGCTCCGTAACACTGGTGCTGCAGAGGCCTTTGCTACCAAGGTGACAAAGGTTATCAATACTGCCAAGAAGGGGCAGATCGTTACTTGCCTGAGCGCCTTCATTTTCAGCTATACGGAGCCCTGCCTCATGCTTGGTACTATCATGCGGCCCGTTACTGACATGGTGCGCATCTCTCGAGCAAAATTGGCTTATATCCTGGATTCCATGGGATGCAATTTAGCTGCGCTTTCTCCCATTAGCAGCTATGGTCCCTTTATCACGGGACTGATTGCCGCAGAGCTGTTGGCAAGCGGCGTTGAGGGCAACGAATGGGGCATCTGGTTGAATATGCTTCCGTTCAATCTGTATGGCGTATTTGCCATGATTTCTGTTTTGATCGTTGCAGCTTTCGGCTTGAACTTTGGCCCTATGTACAAGGAAGAAAAAGCGGGCCAGAGAGACCGGAAAGCTGCTGGACGACGGGGTTCAGCCCTTGGTTCCAGAGGTGAAAAATGAGCTGCCCGCAGATTATAAGCTTACTATGTGGAACTTTATTATCCCTATTGTTTGCCTGTTTGGTTCTCTCTTTGCCACCATTTTCTGGTCCGGCGATCTGGTTAACAACGGGTTGGTGGGATGCTTCCGCAGTGCCAACATTACACTTGCTATTTGCATCGCCTTTATGGGTGGCGCGCTGGGTGCGGGCATCATGGGTGTAAGCACCAAGCTCTTCAGCGTGACCAAGGCGTTCGATACCTTTGTCAACGGTATGGCCGAACTGATCTCGGTTCCCTTTATTCTGGTGTGCGCATGGTCCTTGGGCTCTATCGTCAAAGGTATGGGGACCAGCGAGTTTCTGATCCATATTGTGGAGCATTACCTGACTCCCGGCATGGTTCCGGCTTTGGTATTCCTGTTTGGCGCACTCATTTCGTTCTCGACCGGTTCCTCTTGGGGCGTGTGGTCTATTATGATGCCCATTGCTTTCCCGATGGCCGTCGCCTTTGATATTTCCATTCCGTTTGTTGTTGGCGCCGTGATTGGCGGTGGCCTGTTCGGCGACCAGTGCTCCCCTATCTCCGATACGACTGTTCTCTCTTCTACCGGTGCTTCCTGCAACCATATCGTCCATGTTATGACGCAGATCCCCTACGGAATTACGGTTGGTATTTCGGCTTTCGTGGGATTCCTTTTTGGCGGACTGACCGGACAGTATGTCTTGAGTATTGCGGTTACTGCTGCTATTCTGACAGTGAGCCTGTTCACTCTGACTCAGCTTACCAAACGGCGTTACCCTGAGAAGGTACACTAACTGCTTTGCCGTTGGAATAGGAGACATTTATGAAAAAGATTGATACCATTGTGGTGGCCCCGCATTTCTATACGATGGAGGGAGCCGGCGTGGGCTATCATAGTGATGCCGCTATGGCTGTAGACGGAGGCAAAATCTTGAAGGTGGGCAACCGGGCTGAGATTTTAGCGGAATATACAGCTGAGGAAATGATCACCTTGGATCATCATATGGTGCTGCCTGGTTTTATCGACGGCCACATGCATACTGCGTGCAATATTATGCGCGGATTGGCCCAAGACACCAACAGTTGGATGATGTTCGGCCTCCAGCCCTTTGACAACGCGGTTAATGACGAGGAACGGGATGCGGGCAGCCGAGTGGCCATTCTGGAGGCCGTCCGGGCAGGCACTACCACACTGGGCGACTATGAATCCAAAATGGAAAATGTGTGTGCTTTCATCGATAAGGTGGGCGCCCGAGGGAATATTGCACAGACGATTCGAGCGGCTAAACGACGGGTTTATCAACCGGGCGAACTCTATGAGTTTGATGATGCCATGGGAGAGGAGAGCCTGAATCGAAACATTGATCTGTATAATAAATGGAACAACAAGGCAGGGGGACGGATTAAGATCCTGTTTGGCCCGCAAGGCGCTGACTTTGTCAGCCCGGAGATGCTGTTGCGTATCCAAAAGGCGGTCAAGGAGCGGGGTACCAAAATCCATATGCATGTGCAGCAAGGAGATCGAGAGACCTATCAGATCGTCCAGCGCTATGGCAAGCGTCCTACAGCTTTTCTGGATGAGTTGGGCTATCTGGATGAATCTCTTATTGCAGTCCATCTTACTGACTGCACAGATGAGGAAGCTGCCCTTATTGCCAAACGAGGTGCCTCAATGATCGTTAATCCGGGTTCGATCGGCATCATTGATGGCATTGTCTGCCCAAGTGTTGTTTTCCAGCAGGCGGGCGGTGTGGTGGCCTTGGGTTCCGATCAGGCTCCGGGCAACAACTGCCATAACATCATCAATGAGATGAAAAATGTTTGCCTCTTCAACAAGATCAAGTATCAGAATCCGGAAGTTATGCCCGCCTGGAAAGCCCTGCGTATGGCCACCATTGAGGGTGCCCAAGCGATTGGTTTGGGCGATACCGTAGGCTCTCTTGAGCCTGGAAAATGCGCGGACTATATTGCTATTGATCTCAGTTGTCCCTCCATGTTGCCGGTGTACACCTACCCAATGCGCAACATGGTACCTAATCTGGTTTACAGTGCCAGGGGATCCGAGGTTTCGCTGGTTGCAGTGGACGGCAAGGTCATAATGCGAGACGGCGCGTTTACCTATGTAGATGAAAAAGAGTACTTAAATGAGATATCTAAGTACCCAGATGACATCGGTCGGCGTGCAGCAGATGAGTTCTTCTCCATTGATGGGACCAATGCTCATTTTATGCGTGAGGATAAGCTGTAAGCGCCTGTTTTGGGGCCTGAGGAAGATTTCCTCAGGCCCCCTTTTTATCAAGGTGGAAAGCTGTATGGCGGTCGGATATTGCGCGGTTGAATGGTTCGTCTCCAGCCATACAATTACGAGCGCTTTGTTCAGGCGGACCACTTGGAGTTTTCTTTCGGTGGCGGGGAAGCTAACGTAGCTGTTTCGCTGGCTAACTACGGCCTTGACGCCGTCTACGTCACCAAACTGCCCGCGCATGCCATCGGACAGGCTGCGGTCAACTCTCTGCGCCGCTACAGCGTGGATACCTCTATGATCGTGCGTGGAGGCGACCGTATCGGTATCTCCTATAATGAGAAAGGCGCGTCTCAGCGCGGTTCCGTTTGCATTTATGACCGGGCGCATTCTGCCATTCAGGAGTCCACTCCCTCCGACTTCGACTGGGATGTGATTTTTAAAGGCGCGGACTGGTTCCACTTTACCGGCATCACGCCTGCGCTCGGCCCCAACATGGTGGATGCCTGCCGTGACGCCTGCAAGGCGGCGAAGGCACATGGGGTCAGAATCAGCTGTGATCTCAACTACCGCGGCAAGCTGTGGAGCCGTCAGCAGGCACGGGAGGCCATGACTGATCTGTGTCAGTACGTGGACGTATGCATTTCCAACGAGGAGGATGCCAAGGATGTGTTCGGCATTGAGGCGGAGGCGACCGATATCTATGCCGGCGAGATCAACCGCGAGGGCTACAAGTCCGTTGCAAGACAGCTTGCTGATCGGTTTGGCTTTGAAAAGGTCGCTATCACGCTGCGCGAGTCCCGCTCGGCGTCCGACAACGGTTGGAGCGCCATGCTGTTTGACGCTGTCGGCGATGAATACCATTTCTCCAAAAAATATGACTTGCATATCGTTGACCGCGTGGGTGGCGGCGACAGCTTCGGCGGCGGTCTGATTTACGCACTGCTCACCGGTAAGGGCAATCAGCGGGCTGTGGAATTTGCCGTGGCGGCCTCCGCGCTCAAGCATACCGTCGAGGGCGATTATAACATGGTTACAGCGGCCGAGGTGGAAAAGTTGGCCGACGGCGATGGTTCCGGCCGCATCCAGCGCTGAATTGATTTTTAAATATTCCCTGAATTTATAAAGTGTCATTGTAAGCTGCTGATCACTTCAAGATAGGGACTCTTGCGATTCTCCACCTTTCTTTCCTGAATACGGCATTGTTCGTTGGTGAAAGGGACTGATACCCTGCCAAAGCGACGAACAATGCCAAGGGAGCGCAATGTTGGCAGACGAATAATAAGACCACGCAGCCCAGCGGGGCCACGGTGCCAGAGGAAGCGGACGCACGCCAGAGGCGTGCATTCGCTTCCTCTGGTTTTTCTTTGCCCAAATGTGAGAGAGAAGTGAGATGCGCCAGGTAGCAGCAAGAGTGAAGCACCCATGCTTCGGCGTTCGAGTCGCATCAGTTCATAAAATCAACCGGCTGCATCTCGAAAATGTCGCCTGTCGCGGGGAAAAACTGTTTTTAAAACTTTTTGCGGTGAAAAAGATGATAAATATATGAAACACCGCACTTTCGTGCGGTGTTTTCTGTGCTGCATCTTTCATCAACACATTTTGGTATGCCCGACTGGATTCGAACCAGCGGCCTTCAGAGTCGGAGTCTGACGCTCTATCCAACTGAGCTACGGGCACATATTGAATTGGGACGCAGGGGTTAACAAAGTAAGTATAGCAACTTTTTCCACTTCTGTAAAGCTAAAATTTTCGTCAAAGATCGTTAAAAAAATTGACAACTTCTTCTCTCGCTCGTATAATTGCAGTATCCTAAAACAAAGGATCGTTCCTTATGAAAAAACGCAAAATTTCCGACGCTGTCGTCCGGCGTCTTCCCCGTTACTACCGCTATCTCGACGATCTGCACTCCAAGGGCATCGTGCGCATCTCGTCGAGCTCGCTCGGCGAGCGCATGGGCATCACCGCCTCGCAGATCCGCCAGGACCTGAGCTGCTTTGGCGAATTCGGCCAGCAGGGCTACGGCTACAACATTTTGGAGCTGCGCACCGAGATCGGTCACATTCTCGGCGTGGACGAGCAGCACCGCCTCGTCGTCGTCGGCGCCGGCCACCTGGGCCACGCGCTGCTGCGCAACTTTGACTTCATGCAGACCGGTTTTCTGCTTGACACCGCGTTCGACGTCTCCCCCACGCTCATTGGCACGCGCGTCAACAACGTGCTTATCCGCTCGTTCGACGAGATCGGCGACTATTTCGCCGCGTGCCATCCCGATGTTGCGGTGCTGACCGTGCCCAAGCACATCGCGCAGGAGGTCGCCGAGCAGCTCGTTGCGCTCGGCGTACGCGGGATCTGGAATTTCACCAACACAGAGCTGCACGTCGGCAGCGAGGTCTTCACCGAGGACGTCCACTTTGCCGACAGTCTGCTCACGCTGAGCTACCGCATCTCCAAGACCTCCGCCGAGGCGGAGGAGGAAGGAGCCAAACCGTGAAAAGGCCCATTGCCCTGCTCGCATCGCTCCTCGCAGTGACGGTGCTCGCCACCGCGGCCACGGCCGCAGGGGGAGACAGCAGCGACCCGCTGATCTCGCTCAACTATCTGCAAACAACGTTTACCACCAAGGCGACTTCGTCCATCGACGCCGCCCTCGACAAGTCCGATCAGGCGGCGTATGCAAAGGCTGAGGCCGCGCTCCGCTCGACCATCGCCGCGGCAGAGGCCAACGTGGGCGCGCAGCGCGCCGACTTCACCGAGTCGCGCCTCAAGCAGGGCGACATTCTCTCCGGCACGACAGGGCTTCAGGTCATCGTGCTGGCGGGCAGCGTCAATGTGCAGTTTTCCTCCGGCGCGGTCGTCGACGTGACGACCGGCAGCGAGGTCAAAAGCGGCGCGGCGCTCGCGGAAAATCACCGCTATCTCGTCGCCGAGGACACGACGGCGCTTTTCACCGTCACCGGCAAGACCGCGGTCGTGAATTACTGCGGCTTCTATTCCATCGCAAGCTCTTCCTCGGTCGACTATCCGGCCATGGCCGCCTCGCTCAAAACGCTCACGCTCTTCCGCGGGTCGGACACGGGCTACGGCGAGGGCTTTGACCTCCAAAAGGCCCCCACGCGCATGGAGGCGCTCATTATGCTCATTCGTCTTCTCGGCGAAGAGAGCGAGGCGCTGAGCTGCACGGCCTACCAGCCCTTTACCGATGTGCCCGACTGGGCGCTGCCCTACGCGGCCTACGCCTACTCCAAAGGCTACACCAACGGCGTCGGCCCAACGACATTCGGCACGACGATGAGTGCATCGGCGGAGATGTACACAGAGTTTCTGCTGCGCGCGCTGCGCTACAGCTCCACCGCACAGGCCGATATCTCCAACGCGCCCGAGCGCGCGTACTTTGCGGGCGTTCTGACCGCGGGCGAGGTGAGCGCTTTGCGCGCCTCCGCATTCCTGCGCGCCGACGTCGTATACCTCTCTTACTACGCACTCGAAACGAACGTCAGCGGCGGCAGCAAGCTGAGCGACACGCTCATCGCGCGTGGTGTCTTCTCCGACGCGGCCTACCGCGCTTCCCGCGCGATGGTAAATTCTGCGCGCATCGGCTGACACCTTTTTGCGTTCCCACCATACTATGGATTGAGACCGCCGCGCGGGCGGTTTCAATCTTCATAGGGGGTTCGTTTTATGTGCAATAATAACTGTGGTTTTGGCGGCGGCTGCTGCCTGTGGATCCTGATCCTCATCATCCTGATCTTCGCCTGCGGCGGCTGCGGCGGTGGCTGCGGCTGCAACAATGGCTGTGGCTGCAATAACGGCTGCGGCTGCTAAACCTGCATAAGAAGGGGGCTGTGCGAAAGCACGGCCCTCTTTTTTGCTTTCTGCGCACAGCGCAGTGGGGATGGCAGCGCCGGTGGCGCTGCCTCGAATCAAGGGGGGGATTCTCTTTCTCGAAAGAGAATCCCCCCCTTGAACCCCCAAGAGAAAGGTTACATTGCCTGTCTCGATCTTGAAGAGCTGCACGCGCTGCGCAATGTAAGTGCAGTGTACATGGCTTCGCCATGAACCCCTGCGATTCGGTTCATCCAGCAACCGCGCCTTACTCCGTGAGGCGCGTGTGACGGTAGACTGGCGGCAGACTGCCTGCGGGGCGGCATCGCTGCGCTCGCCGCTTTTGGAGGGTGCTTTTTTAGTTTTGTGCTGTGATATAGATTTCTTCTGCTTTTTGCTGGGCAGAAATAAGTGTTTCTTTGGCGTCGCCGTAATTTTGTGTTTCGATTTGGGAAAGTGCGTCGGTGATCGCGTTGAATAAGGTGGTATACATCTTCTGATAGTCCATTGTGTTCTCCTTTCGTGCGCTATAAAGTATGCTAATTTAGAATCTATATTTAGCATACACCACAGCATACTATATTGCAAGAGGTGATTACCATGGCTGATTTCATCCCGAAGCAATATACCAAGGAACCCATCACGATCCGGATTGCCCCCGATAAGCTGGCGCAGATTGACGCGTTTGCCGCGAAGTTCAACATGAGCAGAAGCGAATTTATCAACCAGTGCATCGACTACGCACTGAACAATCTTCCCCAGACATAAAAACGACCGCCACCGCGGTCGTTTTTTGTTACGCGGCGAGCACAGCAACACCGCGCCCGCATGCAGTCTGTCGGCGTGCTACCGTCACACGCGCCTCACGGTAGTAAGGCGCGGTTAATAGTGGTGCCGAATCGCAGGGATTCATGGCGAAGCCATGTACACCGCACCCGATTCGGCAAGCATTGCAGCTCTTCAAGCTACAAACCGGCAATGAGCGGGGTCGAGGGGGAAGGCCCCTCGTCCCTTTCTCTTGGGGGGTGTAAGGGGGGCTGTTCTCTTTCCTCGGAAAGAGAACAGCCCCCCTTTTGCGCACTCCCGCGCCGCGCGGGAGATAATTTCACGTTTTATTAAAACGCGATCACACCCAAATGCTCGAGCAAGATCTTGAGCCCGATCAAAATGAGAATGACGCCGCCGGTGAGCTCGGCGCGGCTCTTGTAGCGCGAGCCGAACACATTGCCGACGTACACACCCGCAATCGAGATCACAAACGTCGTGCAGCCGATGATCGTGATGGCAGGCACAATATTCACCTGTAAAAAAGCAAACGTCACGCCGACGGCCAGCGCGTCGATGCTCGTGGCGACGGCGAGGATGAGCAGCTCCTTGAAGTTGACGCCCGCGTAGGGCTTTTCCTCTTCTTCCTCCTCTTCGCGGCTCTCCTTGATCATGTTAAAGCCGATCAGCGCGAGCAGGACGAAGGCGATCCAGTGGTCGAAGCGCTCGATATACCCTGAAAACTTGCTGCCGAGAAGGTAGCCCGTCAGCGGCATCAGCGCCTGGAAGCCGCCGAAAAAGAGGCCGATGCAGAGCGTATACTTTTTGTCGATCTTCTGCATGGAAAGGCCCTTGCAGATCGACACGGCGAAGGCGTCCATCGAAAGCCCGATGCCAATGAGGAACAGCTCGAAAAATGTCATGGTAAGATCCTCCAAACAACAAAAAAACAGGCGCGGTACCGCACCTGAGCATAAGAAAAGAGACACAGGTACAGCGAAGCCATACTCGAGTCTCGTTGTTTAAGACAAGCCAGACCGCAAAGCGGTCAGTCTGTTGACTTGCCACGCCATCTAAAGCAGCTGACGCCATCTACTCCCTCAAAGTAAGGAGCAGTATATCATATCGCCGCAGGGCCGTCAAGCATTCTTTGACTCGCATTCAGACATTTTTCATTCAATGTATCATTATTTCTGAATCATTCGATAAAAAAATGTGAAATCATTGACAAAAGTTCCCTTGCCATTCCCACGCTGCTGTGCTAAACTGGAAATTACATTATAAGAAAGGATCCTCATACCGCTATGGAATTCTTATCGAACAAGCCCCTTCTCATCACCGACACCATCCTGCGCGACGCGCACCAGTCGCAGGCTGCCACGCGCATGACGCTCGAACAGATGCTCCCCGCCTGCGAAATCCTCGACTCGATCGGCTACTACTCTCTCGAGTGCTGGGGCGGCGCCACGTTCGACGCCTGCCTGCGTTTTCTGGATGAGGATCCGTGGGAGCGGCTGCGCCAGCTGCGCGCCCACCTGCCGCATACGAAGCTCCAGATGCTCTTCCGCGGCCAGAACATCTTAGGATACAAGCACTATGCTGACGACGTCGTCGACGAGTTCTGCGGCAAGTCCATTGATAACGGCATCGACATCATCCGCATCTTCGACGCGCTCAACGATGTGCGTAACTTAGAGCAGGCCATCAAGTCCACGAAGAAATACGGCGGTCAGGTCGAGGCCACTCTCTCCTACACCATCTCCCCCATCCACAATGAGGATTATTTCGTGAAGCTCGCTAAGGAGCTCGAGCAGATGGGCGCGGACGCTCTCTGCATCAAGGACATGGCGAACCTGCTGCTGCCGATGGATGCCTACTCCCTTGTCAAGCGCCTCAAGGAGACCGTCAGCATCCCCATCCACCTGCACACGCACAACACCAGCGGCACGGGCGACATGGTCAACCTGATGGCCGCGATGGCGGGCGTCGACATTGTCGACACCGCGCTCTCCGCTCGCCAACGGCACGTCCCAGCCCGCAACGGAGTCCCTCGTCGCCACGCTCAAGGGCACGCCGCGCGACACGGGCCTCGACCTGAACAAGATGAGCGAGGCTGCCGTCCACTTCCGCAAGGTCGCGGATGAGCTCAAGGCGAGCGGCGCGCTCGACCCGAAGGTGCTGAATGTCGACACGAACACGCTCCTCTATCAGGTCCCCGGCGGTATGCTCTCTAACCTCATCTCCCAGCTCAAGCAGGCGGGCAAGGAGGACAAGTATTACGACGTGCTCGCTGAGATTCCGCGCGTGCGCGAGGACTTCGGCTATCCCCCGCTGGTCACGCCGTCCAGCCAGATCGTCGGCACGCAGGCCGTGCTGAACATCATCACCGGCGAGCGCTACAAGATGGTCCCCAAGGAGTCCAAGGCCATGCTGCGCGGCGAATACGGCAAGCTGCCCGGAACCGTCAACGAAGAGGTCCGTGCCAAGGCCGGCATCAAGCCCGAGGACGTCATCACCTGCCGCCCCGCCGACCTTCTGGAGCCCGAGCTTCCCAAGTACCGCGAGGAGTACAAGGACCTCGCCAAGAGCGAGGAGGACGTGCTCTCCCTCGCGCTGTTCCCGCAGGTCGCGCCCCAGTTCATCAACCGCCGCAACCTGCGCACGCCGAAGCCGCACCGCACGATGGCTCCCATCGCGCACCGCGAAGCGAAGGAGCGCGCCGTCGCGCCCTTCTCCCGCAAGTAAAACGCAACGAAAAATCGCCCTTCCATTTGGAAGGGCGATTTTCTTATTTTGTCAGGTCGAGCTGCATCTGCACGTGCGGGATACCATCCTCTAAAAATTCCTCCGACGTCTGGCGGAAGCCGAAGTCCTCGTACAGTTTCTTCACATACGTCTGCGCTTCGATCGTGATCTTATCGGCGCGCAGCTTCTCTTTCGCCGTGTCGATGGCCGCGGCGACGATTTGCTTCCCCAGACCGCAGCGCCGCTTCACGGCGATCACGCGGCCGATGGAAACCTCCGGAAACGTTGCGCCGCGCGGCAGAACGCGCGCATAGGCCTCGATGCCGTCCTTGTCCCGCAGCCAGACGTGATACGCGTTTTCGTCCGCGTCGTCGACCTCCTGATAGCAGCATTCCTGCTCCACGACGAAGACCGACACGCGCAGCCTGTAAATTTCATAGAGCTCTTGCGCCGTGAGCTCGGAAAAGTGCTTGACGAACAGCTCCATGCACTTTCCCTCAGCGGATGAAGTGCGTGGCGATCCGCTCTTCCTTTTCAGGCAGGCCGAACTGCTCCTTGCCGAGCGCGATACTCTTCATCAAAAACGTCATGTTGCGCGCGAGCGTGCGCATCGTCTGCCGACCCTCTCCGTCCTGCTCCGCCTCGCCCGGTGCGCGGCCGTGGATGCTGTTCCAGTACTGGCTGGACGCGACCGGCATGCCGGAGATGGTGAAATACTTGTTGAGCTCATCGAACGTCGCCGAGCAGCCGCCGCGGCGCGCGCAGACGACGCTCGCGCCGACCTTCATCGTCTTATCGAACGACGAGATATAGAAAAGACGGTCGAGGCACGCGACAAGCGTCGCGTTCGCGGACGCGTAATAGACGGGGCTCGCCACGACGAGGCCGTCCGCCTCCTCAAACTTCGGCTTGAGCTCGTTGACCACGTCGTCAAAGACGCACTTGCCGAGCTTGCCACAGGCTCCGCAGGCCGTGCAGCCGCGCACGGCCTGATTGCCGATGAGCACGGTCTCGACCTCCACGCCGCTTGCCTTGAAGATCTCCTCCATCTCACGCAGTGCGACGGCGGTGTTGCCGTTTGCGTGCGGGCTGCCGTTGAGCATCAGTACCTTCAAATTTTTCATTGCTGTCTCCTCCTGCATCCTCCGCGCGCCGCTGAGCGCTTGCCTTGCTCAACGCGCACTGTTTTCTATTCTCTCGTCGATCTCGCGAAAAAGCCGCCGGTAGTCTTCGTTCGACCAAATCCTTTTCGGCCGCCAGCAGTCCCGCAGCTGTCGCAGCGCGGGCGAATCGCCGCAAAAGGCTTTCACCCGCTGCGCCGCGAATTCATTGGCGTCCACCTCGTAAGGAAAGCCCAGATAAGCGTCGCGAAACCTCTCTTCTCCGCCGTCCAAGCGGCACTCCTGCCAGGTTTCGCCGCGCAGGCGGAAGCACGTTCCATCATAGAGCACCACGTAGGGAAGGCTTACGCGGATCATCGCGTCGAAGCGCTCGGGATGCTGGTACTGCTCCGCGTGCCGCAGCTCGTGGACAAGATAGAACATCGCCTCGTACTCCGGCGCACTTTGCAGCACGGCCGGATTGAGAAAAAGCGTTTTTGCCACCGGATCAAACGTGCCGTTGGCCGTCTCGTATCCCTGCGGCATGTCCCACGAAAGTACGACGGACAGTCCGCGCTCTGCGCAGATGCTTTCGACCAGCGTGCTCCATTCCGTCTGTCCCATGGGCTGGCCTCCTCTCGATTACTCCTCGCCCGCGTCCCCTGACATACGGTGGGCTTTGCGCTCTTTTTTGTAGCGGTACATGTTGTGGTCGGCGCGGTCCTTGACCGTGACGACGTTCTCGCTTGAAATCTCTGCCGAGCCGAACGACACCGTCGGCAGGAAGTCGAGTTCCTTGCGCCGCTCGTCCAGCCGACGCACAAAGTCCCGTGCACAGGCGTGTTCCCTGTCGCCGTCGCGCAGCAGCACGCAGAATTCATCGCCGCCCGTGCGGTAGCAGTAACCGTGGCGCGCATAGGCCTTCTTGATGCACGCGGCGATCTCGGCAAGGCAGATATCGCCTTTCACGTGGCCATATCGGTCGTTGACCTGCTTGAAGTCGTCCACGTCGAAGACGACAAGCACCTCGCCGCTGCGGCGCATCTCCGCCGTGCGATTGAGATAGCTGTTCTGATTCAAAAGGCCCGTGAGCGCGTCGAGCTGGTTCCACATCTCGCTGCAATAGATGAAATACAGCACCGAAAGCAGCGTGACGCACAGCCATGTCACGTGCAGCTGCGGCAGCGCGATCTGGATGATCGTCGCCGCCGCCAGAAAGACGATGAACGGATAGATCAGTACGCGGCTGCGATTCTGGAATGCACGCGCCGTGATGGCCGTACAGGCCGCAAGATAAACAAGCGCGGCAAAGTACGCCGTAACGTAAAACGCGAAAAAGTCGCCGCGCGAATAAAGGTTCTCCTCGCTCACGGAGAACACCATCCCGCCCGGCAGCATCAGCGCCAGCGAAATGAGATACGCCGCCTCGCACGCGACCGCCGTTTTGAATCCGCGCCGGACGCCCTGCTTTTTGTCCAGCACATACACAAGGCACAGCGACACCGCGGGCGACAGGCCGAAACCGAGGTAGTTCGACAAAATATTCAGACAGCGCAGATGCACCGGCGCACCGTCAACCAGAATCGTGATGACCTCGAGGATCGAGATCACGCCGATGAGCGCAAAGGCGAGGAAAAAGCCGCGCTTCTGCTTGCTGTTGAGCGTTTCGCTCAGCTTTGTGAGGATGCACATGAACGTCAGCACGAAGAGGTCGATCGTCGTTAAAACCAAAAAATACTGATCTATCATAAAATCAAAAATACCTTCTGCCAAAATAAAAGGCCGATAATCCGGCCCGACAAAAATCTCCTCATTTGTCCTCTTTGGGACATTTTTTAGTATATCACAAAGTTTGACATTTGCAAAGCACAGAATGTGACGCACAAAAATTTTGCATATCCCGCGCAGGGCCAAAACGCGGTAAAAATTCACATATCTTACGATTATTCGCCCTGCGTATCCCCAAATTACGGAATAATTGTGCATTGTGCAAGGCATATATTTCCCGTATAATGCAACCATTCCGCGGTCTTTGCGGAAAATCGGAAAAAGGGGCTCCGCCCCGAAACAAAAAAGGAGATTTGCAATGAAAAAAACTGTCACTCTGGCGCTCACCCTCGCGCTTGTGCTGGGCCTTCTGTCCGGCTGCGCCAACAATGACACACCGGCTGATAACGCCGAGAACAGCAAGGCAGCGGAGACTGCCGAAAACTTTACCGACGAAATGAAGATCCCCTACGCTGTCGACCTGTCCCCCGAGGACGGCGCGGACTCCGTGGAACGCAGCGGCGACCATGAAAACTCGCCCTACTTCGCCCACCCCGACGTCTACAACATGGAGTCCACGGACACGCTGACCATGCTGCCCCACTTCAGGACCATGCAGCAGACCCGCGAATGGTCCTGCGGCGTGACGGCGGCGCTGATGGTACTCGACTGGTACGATGCGCTCGGCGACTGGAACGAAGAGTCCCTCGCGGCGCTGCGCCACTCGCTCGACGGCACGGAGCTTGAGGGCTATCCCGGCACCACACTCAACCAGGCCATTGACATTTTCAACGGCGTAGGCGGTTTTGATATAATATCCTCCAACGACTATCCCGACGGCATCTGGCTCGACGATATTCAGGGCTGGCTGAGCGAAGGCAAGCCCGTTATGATCTGCTGGAACGACTGGGGCGGCCACTGGCAGACCATCATCGGCTACGATACGATGGGCACGGAAAATGAGAACGACGACGTCTTCCTCGTCGCCGACTCCTACGACACCACCGACCACAATCAGGACGGCTACGGCATCTATCCCGCCGAGCGCCTGATGTACAACTTCACGATGTACGGTGCGTTCCCTGAAAGCGAGGGTGGCAGCGACATGCTGTTTCTTGTCGCCTCTCCCAGCGTGAAATAACGATCCAAACGCAGCAAAAAGCAGCAGGCCGTCGGTCTGCTGCTTTTTTCGTTTCACTTACTGTCTGCAAATTTTGATAAGCAGGAGCTTTCCATCCCGCACGGAGATTTTCGCGGTCTTTCCGGGCAGGACCTCGTTGCTCACGCCGTACTGGTATTCGCACGTGATCTCCGCGCCGTCGAGCGGGTACTTCGCATCGCGGATCGTAATCCCCCTCGCACAGCCCGTGATATTGAGCAGCGAGAAAAACGGGTACTTATCCTCGATGGAGACTTCGTCCTTCGAGACGATCTGCATCTCCGAATAGTCGTCCACGATCTCCGCCTTTTTTGCCGAGCGAATCGAGGTAGAGCAGGATCGACACGTTTCCGAGCGTGTGGTCGAGCCGCGCGCCGATGACGCCGATGAGCAAAAAGTCGTCATACCCGCGCTGTACCATCGTCTTGACGGCAAACACCGTGTCGGTGTCGTCCTTTTCACACGGGAGCACGATGGTCTCTACATCGAGGTGCGGATTGCAGTGCGAGTCAAAGTCGCCGACGATCAGCGCGGGCTTCACCCCCAGCGTCTCCATGTGCTTGAGGCCGCTGTCGCAGAAGACGATCGCATCGTCCGCTCTCAGATATTGCTTTACGCGCGCATAGTCGCCGATGTCCGCGCCGCCGACGATCACGCAGCGTTTTTTCTCGCTCACAGTCTCATCTCCCACGCCATCTGCCAGAAGGCCATCTCGTAGTGCGAGCAGGCGATGAAAATGTCCTCCAAATGCCGGAGCTGCTCTTCCGTATAGTGCGCGGACAGGCGGTCGAGCGTTTCGATCAGGATGACATTGCCCGCGGCATACCCGTCTGAGGCGTAGCCGCGGATCCAGTCGCCGTAGAACGGGTCGTCGACCGACTCGGGGCGGTTCGCAACGATCTTCTTAGCGATGACCTCGTAGCTGTAAGCGCACGAGAGCACCGCCGCCAAGACCTCGACCTCGCTCTCATCATAGGCGACACGGACCATGTAGGACGTGTAGGAGAGATTATCGAGCGAGGGCTTCATCGCGTCGATCTCCTCCTGTGTCACTGCAAACTTACCCATGTAACCCTTGTGCACGTCCAACTCGCCGTTCATCACGTTGATGTACTTGGCGAAGAGGTTCGCCGTCTCGACGCTTTTCGCCTTGGCGACGCCCACGGCGTAGGTCTTGGCATAGTCCTTGAGATACAGAAAGTCCTGCATGATGTAGTAGCGGAACTTATCACGCTCCAGCGTGCCGTTCTGGATGCCGAGCACAAAGGGGTGCTCGTTGTAGGCGTCCCAGATCATTTTGCTGGCGTTCAGCAGTCTTTCAGATGTTTTCACTTGGTATTCTCCTTTGCAAACTCGCCCCGCAGGTCAAAATTGTGCTGCATGGGCCCCGCCCCCTTGCCGAGGTCCAGCATTGCCGACAGCGCGCCGGAGATGTACTCCTTTGCCCGCGCGACGGACTCGCTGAGCGAGTAGCCCTTAGCGAGGTTCGACGCGATGGCGCTCGAGAGCGTGCAGCCCGTGCCGTGCGTGTTGGGATTGTCGATGCGCTTGCCCTCGAACCACTGCATCTCGCCGCCTGCGTAGAGCAGGTCGTTGGCGTCGTTCACGCGGTGACCGCCCTTTAAGAGCACGGCGCAGCCGTAGGTGTCGCCGATGCGCTTGGCGGCGCGCTCCATGTCGTCCCTGCTCTCGATCTTCTCACTGGAGAGGATCTCACCCTCGGGAATGTTCGGCGTGATGACGGTCGAGAGCGGCAGAAGCTCGTCGATGAGCGTCTGCACCGCGTCGGTCTTCATCAGGCTCGAGCCGCTCGTCGCGACCATCACGGGGTCGACCACGATGTTCTGCCCCGTAGTGGCGCAGCCGCTCCGCGATCACGCGGATCAGGTCGGAGGACGAAACCATACCGATCTTGACCGCGTCGGGGAAGATATCTTCAAATACCGCGTCCAGCTGCTCTTTTAAGAATGCAGGCGTTGCCTCCTGAATTGCCCTCACGCCGGTCGTGTTCTGTGCCGTGAGCGCGGTGATTGCGGTCATGGCATAAACACCGTTCATCGTCATCGTTTTGATGTCTGCCTGAATACCGGCGCCTCCGCAGGAATCGCTTCCCGCGATGGATAATGCTGTTTTCATCGTTTTTCGTCCTTTCGATTCAAAATGCATCTCTTTTGTTATGCGACAGAGAGTGGTGCCCCCGGTCTGCCGCCCAAAGCCGCGGCTTTAGTCCGCCGCGGTCATTGCCCAGAATTGCTCCAAATGCTCAAAGCTCGTGATATAGCAGTCCGCCAGCGCTCTGACCTCGTCCTGGCGCTTCTCGCTCTCGTCAAAGACCGCCGCGACGGTAAAGCCGTCTTTTTTCGCAGTCTCGACGGCGTGGATGGCATCCTCGAAGACCACAGTGCTGCCGCGCTGCGCGCCAAAATGCTCCATCGCGCGGCGGAAGATGACGGGCTCGTCCTTGCCGTGCCCGACCTCGCTGCATGTGAAGATCGCGTCGAAGAGGGCCTCGATGCCGCAGCGCCGCAGCGCCGCTTCGATGAGGTAGCGGTCTGTCGCCGTCGCGATGCAGACGTCGACGCCCTTTGCGCGCAGCTCTTTCAAAAACGGGACAACGCCCGGCTTTGGCTGCACCTCGTCGCGGTAAAAATGCTCGATGATGCGGTCGATGCCCGCCATGATCTCCTCGGGCGTCTCCGCAAGGTCATACTCTTTTTTCAGGTGCTCCGCCGCCTGCAAGAGGCTCAGCGCGCGCACCTCCTCGCGCACGGTGGGCTTGGGCTCTTTGCCGCGCGAGCGCACATAGCTCTCCGCCACCGTGTCCCAGAGGTACATGGAGTCGAACAGCGTGCCGTCAAAGTCAAAGATCACGCACTTGAGCTTCATGCGTTCACCATTTTTTCCGACAGCGCACGCAGCTCGCGGCATTCGCTTTCGATGTCCTCCGCCGAGAAGATGGCGCTGACCAGCGCCACACCGTCCACGCCTGTGCCCGAAAGCTCGAGGATGTTGCTCTTGTTGAGCCCGCCGATGGCCACGACCGGAATATCGACCGCGTCACAGATGGCCTTGAGCGTTTCCTTCGGAAGCACGTCGACGTCCGTCTTTGTCGAGGTCGAAAACATCGCGCCCACGCCGAGGCAGTCTGCCCCGTCGCGCACGGCCTGCTTCGCCTCTTCGACCGAGTGGACGGAAACGCCGATCATCATCTTGTCGCCGACCTTTTCGCGCACCTTCGCCGCGGCCATGTCCTCCTGCCCGACGTGCACGCCCTCGGCACCGCAGGCGATAGCGACGTCCACATTGTCGTTGATGAACAGCGGCACGCCGTAGCGCTTGCACAGCACCGCGATCTGCTTCGCCTCTTCGAGGAAATCCTCGTCGCCGAGCTTCTTTTCGCGCACCTGCACACAGGTCGCGCCGCCCTTGAGCGCGCATTCGACCTGCTCGTATAAGCTCTGTCTGCCGACCCACGCGCGGTCTGTGACGGCGTAGAGCAGCATCGTCTTCTTATCGCACTTCATACTTTGCGCCTTCCTCCAGCTGTTCGGGCGTCATGTTGTAGATGGCGTCGATGATGTAATTGCGATAGGTGGAGTTGCCGTCCTGCGCGGAAAGGCGCGCGTGCGCGATCTCGCCGGCAAGACCCATGGCGCAGACCGCCGCCGCGGCAGCCTCCAGCGGATGCTCGGGGTTCGCCGTCACATACGCCGCCGTCATGGCGGAGAGCTGGCAGCCCGTGCCCGTGATGGAGGACATCATGGGGTGGCCGTTTCGGATGCAGTAGGCCTTTTTGCCGTCCGCCACAATGTCGATCGCGCCGGTGATGGCGATGACCGCGCCCATCTTTTCGGCAAAGGCCTTGGCGAACGCGACCGCGCTGTCAAGATTCTCCTCGCTCACCTTGTCCGCGACGTCAGCGTCCACGCCCTTGGTCGTGCCGCTGCCGGAGGCGAGGGTCTTGACCTCGGAGATGTTACCGCGGATGACAGTGAACTTGACCTCTTCGAGGAGCTTCTGCGCCGTCTCGGTGCGAAGCTTCGAAGCACCCGCGCCCACGGGGTCGAGCACGGCGGGGTGATTCAGCGCGTTCGCGCGCTTGCCCGCAAGGAGCATCGACTCGATCGTGCGCTTGTTGAGCGTGCCGATGTTGATATTCAGGCCACCGCAGATCGTCGTGATTTCCTCGACCTCGCTCTGGTCGTCCGACATGATGGGTGACGCGCCGCAGGCCAGCACGATGTTGGCGCAGTCGTTCACCGTGACATAGTTCGTGATGTTGTGGATGAGGGGGGCACTTGCCTCTCACGTTTTCGAGCATTTCCTGAAACATATCCGTTTCTCCTTTCTGAATAAAAAACAGGAGGCACCCACAACGGGCGTCTCCTGTAAAAAGCCATGAGGTCAACTTCCTACGGCGGCATTACCCGCATCAGGTGAAAGGGTCGAAGTTGGAGCACTTCCTCTCAGCCCGCCTGCACGAGCTCCCCTGTTTTTTCTTGAACGATTGTATTATACGCTTTTTTTCGGCGTCTGCAAGGGGGAAATGATTCAAATGCCGCAACTCGTCGATCAAAGTGCTTCATTCATCCCGCCGCAGCAGTTTTCCGGAACGGTCAGCGCTGCAATTCACTCTTTGGTAAGCAGGCAGACGGCCTCAACGTGATCCGCCCTTGGGAACATGTCCACTGCGCAGGCGCGCTGGGCGGTGTAGCCGAGGTCTGCTAAGCGCTTCACGTCGCGCGCCATGGTCGCGCTGTCGCACGAGACGTATACGACCCGCTGCGGCTGCATCTCGGCGATGCTCTCCACCACGTCGGCGGCCAAGCCCTTGCGCGGCGGGTCGACGGTAATGACGTCGGGGCGCAGGTTTTCGCGCGCGAGCTTTTTTGCCACATCGGACGCATCGCCGCAGAAAAACTCCGCGTTTTTAACGCCGTTGCGCGCGGCGTTTTCGCGCGCGTCGTCGATGGCCTCGGGAACGATCTCCGCACCGAGGACTTTCTTCGCGTGATCCGACAGTGCGAGCGTGATCGTGCCCGCGCCGCAGTAGAGGTCGAGCACCGTCTCCTGCCCCGTGAGGCCCGCAAATTCGATGGCCTTGGCGTAGAGCCGCTCGGCCTGTTCGCGGTTGACCTGATAAAACGACGGCACACTCAGCCGGAACGTCTTGCCGCAGAGCGTATCCTCAAGCCGGTCGCTCCCCCAGAGCGTGCGGTAGCGGTCGCCAAGGATGACGTTGCCCTTTTTCGTGTTCGTGCCCAGCACGATGCCGGTGCACTTCGGGCACGCATCGCGCAGGAGCGTGACAAGCCGGTCTTCTTTTGCAATTTATCTCCGTTCACGAGCACGCAGACAAGGCTCTCCCCCGCCGCGTTCGAGCGAATGTAGAGATGGCGGACAAGGCCGCGGCCCGTCTTTTCGTCATAGCCCGCGACGCGGCAGGACTGCATATATTCGCGCAGCGCCTCCGCCGCGGCGTCGGCCTCGGGCTTGACCAATAAGCAGTGCTCACACTCAATGACCTCGTGCGTGCGGGCGCGGTAAAAGCCGACCGCGCCGTCCTTTGACACAGGGTACTGCGCCTTGTTGCGGTAGCGCAGCGTGTCCTGCGCGCCTAAAATTTCTTCGACGGTCACATCACTGCCGCCGATGCGGGACAAATTGTCCTGCACGCGCTGCTTTTTCAGCCGCAGCTCCTCTTCATAGCGGATGTGGCGGTACGTGCAGCCGCCGCAGCGCGGGAAGTACGGGCAGTCCGGCGTGATGCGCTCGCTCGACGGCTCGAGCACCTCAAGCACTTTGGCAAAGGCGACGCTCTTGAGCGTCTTTAAGATGAGCACGCGGCACTTCTCGCCGCGCAGCGCGCCGTGGACGAACACGACGCGCCCGTCGATGCGCGCAACGCCCATGCCGCCCTCGCCATAGCCCTCGATGGTGACGGTATGCTCCTGATTTTTGGCAAGCTCCATCGTCTTCTCCTCTCAGAAAAGGTACTTCGCGCTTTTGTCGCGCGAAGTACCTTTTGTTGTGTATCTCAAATCACTCGCGGAAGCGCTCGATCAGGCTGATGATCTGTCCGGTGAGCGCAGAAATGTCCTTGTTGGGTCTGCCCTTGCAGCGCTTGGCAAACTCAAGCAGCGACTCCGCTGCCGCCACGAGCTTGGCGTAGAGGTTGTCGGCGCGGGACTTCTGCGCCGTGCGCTTGCGCTCGGAAATGTAGCCCTCGCTGACCATTTCGTTCGCAGCGAGGTCGTAGCACTCGGTAAATTTGGCCGCGTGCGCATGGAAGCCGAGGGAATTGAGCTCTTCGGCAAACACGGGCGCAACGTCCTCGTCGCCGTGGACAACAAACACGTGCGTCGGCTTCGGGTCGAATGCCTTGATCCACTGGACGAGATGATCGTGATCGGCGTGGGACGACAGGCCCTGGAAGTTGACGATCTTCGCCTTGACGGCGATCTCCTCGCCGAAGAGCTTGACCTTTTCAACGCCGTCGAGCAATCTGCGGCCCAGCGTGCCGGGCGACTGGAAGCCGACGAACACGACCGCGCTGTTCGCGCGCCAGAGGTTGTGCTTGAGGTGATGGCGGATACGGCCCGCGTCGCACATGCCGGAGGCGGAAATGATGACCTTGGGCGTCGAGTCCATGTTGAGCATCTTCGATTCCTCGCTCGACTCAACCAGGTTGAGGTTCGGGAAGGTGAACATGTGCGTGCCGTCCTTCACAAGCTCGAGCGCCTGCTCGTCGAGATAGCCGTGCAGGTCGCCGCAGAACACAGTCGTCGCCGCCTTGGCAAGGGGCGAGTCGATGTACACACGGGGAAGTTCGGCGTCGATTTGACGAGCTTTTGATCCTTGATCTCGCGGATAAAGTACAAAAAGCTCCTGCGTGCGGCCCACAGCGAACGACGGAATCACAACGTTGCCGCCCTTGCCGAGCGTTTCGTCGATGATCTCCGCCAGCTCGTCGGTGTAGCTCCACACCTCGGTGTGGTTGCGGTCGCCGTAGGTCGACTCCATCACGACGTAGTCGGCCTTTTTGAGAAGCTGCGGGTCGCGGATGATGGGCTGGTCGACGTTGCCGATATCGCCGGAGAAGACGATCGTCTTGTGCACGCCGTTTTCTTCCAGCTCAAGCGTGATGGACGCGGAACCGAGCAGATGGCCCGCGTCGGTGAACACCGCGCTCACACCCTCGCAGAGGTCGACCTTTTCTTTATACTCGCAGGTCGTCACGTACTTGAAAACATCCAGCGCGTCCTGCTCGGTGTAGAGCGGATCGACATGCTCGCGGCCCGCGCGCTCGCCCTTGCGGTTTTCGTACTCGGCGTCGCTCTCCTGAATGTGAGCGGAGTCGAGCAGCATGATCTTCATCAAATCTGCTGTCAGGCGTGTCGTCAGGATGCGGCCGTGGAAGCCGTTTTTCACCAGCAGCGGGATGCGGCCCGTGTGGTCGATGTGCGCGTGGGTGACGAGCAGAATATCGATATTGCCGGGAGCGAAAGCGAGATAACGGTTGTCGAGCTCGTCGCGGCCCTGCTGTAAGCCGCAGTCGACGAGGATCTTCTTACCGTTTATCTCCAGGCAGTGGCAGGAGCCGGTCACGCAGCGGTCCGCCCCGTAAAAGTGCAGTTTCATGCGAATGTCCTCCTTAGATGAGAAAAAACTTCTTCCTTATGCTTCTGTCCTCCGCCGTCGGAGGGCATTTCGTCGCTTTGTACTATCTTGCTTTGTATTTTACCACAGCGGCTATATAAAGTGCAAGCCATGCCTGACGCAGCGGCGGAATTTATTTACAATCCATTCATATTATACAGCAAATTTTCCTTTGCATATCGCGCAGAGGGATGCTATACTTGTAAGCGTGTCATTATGCTCCCACGAAAGGAAGTTTTGAATATGGGTTTCTTTAGTAAAATGTTCGGTTCCTACAGCGACCGTGAGCTCAAGAGCATCTACCCCATCGTCGACAAGATCGAAGCGATGGCGGACGAATACAAGGCGATGAGCGACGCGGAGCTGCAGGCCAAAACGCCGGAGTTCAAGACGCGTCTGCAAAGCGGCGAAACGCTCGACGACATCCTGCCCGAGGCGTTTGCCACCGTGCGCGAGGCGTCCCGCCGCGTGCTGGGGCTGTACCCCTACCGCGTGCAGCTCGTCGGCGGCGTGGTGCTCCATCAGGGCCGCATCGCCGAGATGAAGACCGGTGAAGGCAAAACGCTGGTGGCAACGCTGCCCGCGTACCTAAACGCCCTGAACGGCAACGGCGTCCACATCGTCACCGTGAACGACTACCTCGCCAAGCGAGACAGCGAGTGGATGGGCAAGGTCCACCGCTTCTTAGGCCTCACGGTCGGCTTGATCGTCCACGACCTCACGAGCGAGGAGCGCCGCAAGGCCTACGCTGCGGACATCACCTACGGCACGAATAACGAGATGGGCTTTGACTACCTGCGCGATAACATGGCCATCTACGCAAGCGAGCTCGTCCAGCGCGGACATGCCTTCGCCATCGTCGACGAGGTCGACTCCATTTTGATCGATGAGGCGCGCACGCCGCTCATCATCTCCGGCATGGGCGAAAAGTCCACGGAGATGTATTCCCGCACGGAAAACCTTGTACGCGGCTTCCGCAAGAAGGTCATCGCCGAGACGGACGAAAAGGAGGAAGAGGACGTCAACGTTGACGCCGACTACATCGTCGACGAAAAGGCCAAGACCGCGACGCTCACCGCCCGCGGCGTCAAGAAGGCCGAGGAGTACTTCGGCCTCGAAAACCTCTCCGATCCCGAAAACTCCACCATCGCGCACCACATCAACCAGGCCATCAAGGCCCACGGCACGATGAAGCGCGATATCGACTACGTCATCAAGGACGGTGAGGTCGTCATCGTCGACGAGTTCACGGGCCGACTGATGTTCGGCCGCCGCTACAGCGACGGTCTGCACCAGGCCATCGAAGCCAAGGAGCATGTCGAGGTCGCGCGAGAAAGCAAGACGCTTGCGACCATCACGTTCCAGAATTACTTCCGTCTGTACGGCAAGCTCTCCGGTATGACCGGTACGGCGCTCACCGAGGAAGAGGAATTCGGCACCATCTACAACCTCGACATCATTGAGATCCCGACGAACCGCCCCATCGCCCGTATCGATGACCCCGACGTCGTCTACAAAACCGAGGCAGCAAAGTACCGCGCTGTTATCGAGCAGGTCAAGGCCTGCCATGCCAAGGGCCAACCCGTGCTGGTCGGTACGGTGTCGATCGAGAAGAACGAAAAGCTCTCATACCTGCTCTCCCCGCGAGGGCATCAAGCACAACCTCTTAAACGCGAAGAACCACGAAAAGGAAGCCGAGATCGTCGCGCAGGCCGGTAAGCTCGGCGCGGTGACGGTCGCGACGAACATGGCCGGCCGTGGTACCGATATCATGCTCGGCGGCAACGCCGAATACATGGCCAAGAACGATCTGCGCAAGGCGGGTCTCAGCGACGAGCTCATCGCCGAGGCGACCGGCTACGCCGAGACCGACAACAAGGAGATCCTCGACGCGCGCGACATGTTCGCCAAGGCCCTTGAAAAGCACCGCGAGGAGATCAGCGGTGAGGCGGACAAGGTCCGCGAGGCAGGGGGCCTGTTCATCATCGGCACGGAGCGCCACGATTCCCGCCGTATCGACAACCAGCTGCGCGGCCGTGCCGGCCGTCAGGGCGACCCCGGGCGAGACGCGCTTCTACCTCTCGCTTGAAGACGATCTGCTGCGCCTGTTTGGCGGCGAGCGCATCACGAACCTGATGGAGCGCTTCAACCTCGACGAGGATACGCCGATTGAAAACAAGACGCTCTCCAAGGCGATTGAAAACGCGCAGACGAGCGTCGAGTCCCGCAACTTCCAGTACCGCAAGAGCGACGCTCGAATACGACGACGTGATGAACAAGCAGCGCGAGATCATCTACGGCCAGCGCAAGCAGGTGCTCGACGGCATGGACATCAAGCAGACCGTTTTGAACATGCTGAGAAGCAGCATCGAAAGTCAGGTCGCCTTCGCCTTCGGCGAGCACGACAAGACCGACGACGAGCACCGCGCCGACGCGCTCAAGAGCTGCGAGGGCACGTACTTCCCGCGCGGCGCTGTGGATGCGAACTCTCTCTCCGGCCTTTCCGCCGACGATTTGACCGATCGCTTCTATGAAGCCGCTGAGAAGTATTACGAGGCCAAGGAGGCCGCCGTCACCTCGCCCATCATGCGCGAACTCGAGCGCGTGGTGCTGCTGCGCGTGGTCGACGAATACTGGATGGACCACATCGACGCGATGAGCGAGCTGCGTCAGGCCATCCGTTTACAATCCTACGGCAACAACAAGCCCATCGACGTCTACAAGCAGGAATCCCTCACGATGTTTGAGGACATGATCTCCGCCATTCAGGGCGACACGGTGCGCCGCATCTTCTCCGCCCGCGTCAAGACCGAGGCCGAGGTCAAGCGCGAGCGCGTGGCCGACGGCATCGTCGCCTCCACCTCCGGCGACGGCACGGTGAAAAAGCAGCCCCGCAAGGTGCAGAAGATCGGCCGCAACGATCCCTGCCCCTGCGGCAGCGGGAAGAAATATAAACAGTGCTGTGGGCGCTGATTGACCACTTGTAAGTGGTGGAACATTTCCCCCACACCCGTGGGGGATACGGGAAAGGGGGCCATTCTCTCACGTGAGAGAATGGCCCCCTTGGAACCCCCAAGAGAACGCAAGGGGCCCTGCCCCTTGACCCCGCCATTGCGGGTTTGCAGCTTGAAGGGCTGCACGCGCTGCGCAATGTAAGTGCGGTGTACATGGCTTCGCCATGAATCCCTGCGATTCGTGACCGCTTGCAACCGCGCCTTACTGCCGTGAGGCGCGAGTGACGTTTTCTCGGCGGCAGACTGCCTGCGGAATGCGGCATTGCTTCGCTCGCCGCATTGTGGAGTGCTCCGTTAGACGGAAATTAGGCTGCACTACTACGAGACTATCAGAGCGGCACCCGCAAGGGGTGTGCAGCATCCGTAAGGCAGCAGAGCCGCCAACGGCTGCGCAACAGTGGATGATAGGAGCAGAGGCAAATCGTATAGCAGCTTCAAACGCGGCAACGCCGCGCGCAGGAAGTAGCATCGGCAAGCGTTGCAGCTCTTCGAGCTGCTCGCTTGCAATGCAAACGCCTTTCTTTTGGACGGTCACACCGCCCGTTTTCTTTCCCGGGAAAGAAAATGGGGGAGTGTGGTGCTGCGGCGCACACGCCGCATTTCCCCCGCCGCCTGAGACAGGCGGCGACATCTCCGCACCCTTTGGTGCAGAAAAAGGAGGCACTTTTGATGTCTTTCACCGAACATAACGTAAACGGTCTCATCTACGACACGTCCGATGTCATCACCGCCGCGGGGAGCGGCGCGGTGCACGCGTTCACGACGCGGCACGGCGGCGTGAGCCCTGCGCCCTACGATTCACTCAACTTTGCCGACAACAAGGGCGACACGAGCGAAAACTTACTCGAAAACTACCGCCGTCTCGGCGAGGCCGTAGGCTTTGACGCGAGCCGCGCCGTCGGCTGCCGCCAGATCCACTCTGACCTTGTCCGCATTGCATCGGAAGAGGACGCGGGCAAAATTCTCTGGGATGACCGTCCCTACGACGCCGACGGGCTCATCACGAACGTGCCGAACCTGCCGCTGTTCGCCTACGGGACGGACTGCTGCGTCATCACGCTCTACGACCCGACTTCGCGTTCGATCGGTGCGGTGCACGCCGGCTGGCGCGGTACGGCGAGCGGCATCGCGCTCAAGGCCGCCGTGTCGATGATGAGCTGCTACGGCGCCGATCCCTACACACTGCGCGCCGCCATCGGCCCGAGCATCGGCAAGTGCTGCTTGAGACCGACAGCGACGTGGCCAACGCCTTTTTCGCCCTGCTCGACCCCGCGATGGACGAGCGCATCGAAAAGCGCGGCGACAAATACCACATCGACCTGAAGGCGATCAACCGCCTGTGGCTGCTGCGCGCGGGCATCGACCCCTCGCGCATCGACGTACACCCCGACTGCACGAAGTGCCACCCCGAGCGCTACTGGTCGCACCGCGCGATGGGCGACCGGCGCGGCGGCATGGCGGCGATGATCTGCCTTACGGAGGATGCGCTGTGAAGCGCCGCCTCTCTGCGCTTTGTGCGCGCTGACGCTCGCGCTTTCGCTTTCGGGCTGCTGGAGCGGCGATGTGAGCGACGACAGCAGCGGCGACTTCTGGGAGGAAACGCCGCCGGTGGAAGCGGACACCTCCTCCACCCTGACGCCGATCACGTCGTTCGCACTGCCGTATTTGCAGGGCGTGACGCTCGACCCCATCACCTGCCCCGACGGCATGCAGCAGACGCTTGGCGCGCTGCTCTACGAGGGGCTTTTCGTGCTGGACGAGTCGTTTGCGCCGCAAAATGTGCTGTGCAGCCGCTATGAGCACAACGACGACTGCACGAGCTACACCTTTTACCTCCGCGACGGCGTCAGCTTTTCCGACGGCAGCAGTCTGACGGCAAGCGATGTGCTCGCGACGCTTCGCCGCGCGCAGGAGAGCGAGCGCTACAGCGCGCGCTTTGCCAACGTCGCCTCGATGCGCGCAAGCAACGGCGCGCTCATTGTCAATCTCACGCGCGCGGACAGCGCGTTCCCCGCGCTGTTTGACATCCCCATCGTCAAATCCGGTTCGGAGAAAAACACTGTGCCGCTCGGCACGGGGCCGTATCTCTTCGTCACGGACAGCGACGGCGCATGCCTCAAGCAGAACCCCGACTGGCGCAGCGACGGCACGCTGCCGTTCGAGCGTATCGAGCTGCGCGCCGTCAAGGACGCGGACACGGCGTCGTACCTTTTCTCCTCGCGCGAGGTGCATCTGCTCTCGGCTGACCTGACGAGCAGCACGGGCGATCTGCGCAGCGCGGACACGGCGCTCACCGACTACGCGACGGCGAACATGATCTACCTCGGCTTCAACACACAGCGTGCGCCGCTCTCCGATGCATCGCTTCGTAGCGCCCTCGCGGGTGCGATCGACCGCGCGACCATCACGACGGGCTACCTCGCTGGTCACGCCGAGGCGGCGCGCTTCCCGCTCTCGCCGCACTCCAGCCTCTATCCGACGGAGATGGCATCGACGCTCGCTTCGCCTGACCTCGCCGCTGCGCTCGAAAGCGCGGGCGTGACGGAAAGCCGCCCCCGCACGGTGACGATCCTGGTCAGCGAGAGCGACTCGTTCAAGGTCTCCATCGCCGACTATCTGAGCCGCACGCTCTCGACCGACGTTCTGACGGTCAGCGTGCGCTCACTCCCGTGGAGCGACTATCTGACCGCGCTGCAAAACGGGAATTTTGACCTGTATCTCGGCGAGGTGCGCCTGACGGCGAACTGGGACATTTCGTCCCTCGCGCGCACCGGCGGCGCGCTGAACTACGGCCGCTACGCGGACGAGCAGTGCAACACGCTGCTCGATGCGTTCTCGCTCAATGAGACGGATCAGACAGCCCGCGCGCTGTACCGCTACCTTGCCCAGAGCGCGCCCATCGCGCCCATCGCATTCAAGACCGCGTCGGTCCTGACGCCGAGCGGCCTCATCGACGGACTGAACCCCACCGTCTCCTCCCCGTTCTACGGGATCGAGGGCTGGACGGTGCACTTTGACAAGGGATGAGGGCGTAACAAGCGGGATTTGTAGTTGATAAAGGATATCGTGGTTGCGGCATTGGCGGAGAAATATTGGAAAAGACGATACAGCTTGTTTATCGTGACTTTGGTAAGCGCCCCATTGCCTTAAGGTGTCATAAGGATAATATTCAGGCAGAACGCTTTTATTTACGACACGGGTTTAAGAAAATGGATGTTATGGAAGGAAATGACTACCTACTATTTTTTAAGATTCACCAATTGATAACGTTCCGTTTGCCGCAGCGCTCCCTCTAACCCTACGCTTTCCCCCATAACAACAAAAAAACGCTCCTCCGCATTCGCGGAGGAGCGTTTGCTTTTCTCGCTTAATACTGCCGCACCACGGCAACGACGCGGCCCAAGATCGTGCACTCGCGGCCGTCGATGGGCTGGTAGTCGGGGTTCGCGGGCATGAGCCAGACCTCGCTGCCCTTGCGCTTGAGCGTTTTGACCGTCGCCTCGTCACCAAGCAGCGCGACCACGATCTGCCCGTTCTGCGCGAGGTTCTGGCGGTGGACGACAAGGTCGTCCGGCAGGATGCCGACGCCGAGCATCGACTCGCCGCGCACACGCAGGGCGAAATACTCGTCATCGTGCCCGCCGGTGTCGAACGTCAGGTAGTCCTCGATGCACTCCTGCGCCAAAATCGGGTTACCGGCGGCAACATTGCCGAGGATCGGCACCTGACGGCGGCGCGGGGCAAGCTCGTCGATCTCGACGGGCTGCGGCGCAACGGGAACGGCCTGCAGCTGCTTTTTGAGCGTGATGGCACGGCCCTTGCCCGCGCTCTTCTCAATGAGCCCCATCTCCTGCAGGTGCTTGATATGGAAATGGACCGTGGAGGGTGACTTGAGTCCCAGCGCCTCACCGACTTCGCGCACAGAGGGGGCATAGCCGTGTTCGGCGATGCTCTCTGCTATATAATCGTATACGCGCTGCTGCATCCTGGACAGTTTTTCCATCTTGTACGCCCCTTCCAACATTTGTTCGAATTTATGATACCACATTTTTCCCGAAATGCAACATCTGTTTTAGGATTTTATGTCAATTTCGCGGCTTTTTTCTGCCGCGAAATTTTTTGATCTTTTTTTGCGTCCGGCTATTGACAAATGCCGCTTGATGTATTATTGTACTAATTACTTAATACAGTGATACACAAGGAGGATCACTATGGACTGGAACTTCCGCAATGACCAGCCGATCTACTCCCAGCTGACACAGCGGTTGACGGAGGCCATCGTCTCCGGCATCTACGCGCCGGGAGAAAAGCTCCCCCTCCGTGCGAGAGCTTGCGGTGGAGGCGGGCGTCAACCCCAATACGGTCCAGCGCGCGCTATCCGAGCTCGAACGCGACGGTCTGGTGTTTTCCCAGCGCACGGCGGGACGGTTCGTCACGGAAAATGAAAACATGATCGCAAATGCCAAGCTCCGCATTGCGGACGAGCGCGTGGGAGAATTTCTCCACTCGATGAAAACGCTCGGCTGCACGAGAGACGAAGTCATAGCTCTCATTCAGGGAGCTAAGGAGGAGGAAGAATGAGTATTTTTGAATGCAAGGCGCTCACGAAAAATTACGGCGTCAAAACGGTGCTCGACAGCATCGATCTCACGATCGAACCCGGGCGCATCGTGGGCCTGCTCGGCCCCAACGGCAGCGGCAAGACGACGCTCATCAAGCTCGCCAACGGCCTTCTGACGCCGACGTCGGGCGAAATTCTGATTGCAGGCAAGGCCCCCTGCCGCGCAACGAAGGCCATTGTCTCGTACCTGCCCGACCGAAACACGCTGCCCGGCTGGATGACGATCGCGCAGGCGCTTGACTACTACGGTGACTTTTATTCGGACTTCCGCCGCGGCGTGGCCGAAGCGATGCTGATGAACCTCGGCCTTGACCGCACGCAGAAGATCAAGACGCTCTCCAAAGGCATGCGCGAGAAGACGCAGCTCATCCTGACGATGAGCCGCGACGCCAAGCTCTATCTTCTTGACGAGCCCATCGGCGGCGTGGACCCTGCGACGCGCGACTACATCCTGCGCACGATCATCGGCAACTACAGCGAGGACGCAGCGGTCATCATCTCCACACACCTGATCGCCGACGTCGAGCAGATCCTTGACGAGGTCGTGTTCCTGCGTGAGGGGCAGGTCATGCTCCACGAGAGCGTGGAGACCATTCGAGATGAAAAGGGCAAGAGCGTTGACGAGCTCTTCCGGGAGGTATTCAGATGCTGAGCAAACTGATCAAACATGAATTCCGCGCAACGAGCCGCATCATGTGGCCGGTCTTTCTTGGAATGCTGGCTCTGACGGCGCTGATGCGTTTTTCTCAACTGCTCCTGAACGGCGGGCACATTCCCTGGCTCTTACAGCTCATCGGCGTACTGCTGGTCATCGGCTTTATGATGGGCCTTGGTGCGCTGGCGTTTGTGCCGCTGGTGCTCTCCGCCGTCCGCTGGCGCGACCATGTGCTCAAGGACGAGCTATCTCACGCTGACGCTGCCGGTGAGCCTCCATCAGCTGCTCATCTCCAAGCTCATCGTTTCCGCCGTGTGGTATGCTGCGGCGTTCCTCGTGGGACTTCTCTCGCTGCTGATTGCTGTCTCCGGCTGGAGCACTCTCCAGTATGTCCCCGATTTTTTCAATGATGTTTTCACAGCGTTCTTCGAAATGGAGGCCCTCGCTGCGCAGTCACGCGCTGCTGATCGTCTTTGAGCTTTTCTGCAATTTCGTCTTTGCCGTTTCTACCGCCGAGCTCGTGGTCTACGCCGCCTTCTCCATCGGTTACAGCTTCAATAAGCACAAGACGCTCTGGACGACCATCCTTGTGCTCGTGTTCTTCCAGCTTGCGCAGTTCACCGCCATCGCCATGATCGGCGCGTTCTTCAGCGCCGATCCCACACGCTGGATGTATCTGGACATTCACAGCGCGCCCGCGAGCATCGAGCTGCTGCTCCTCTGGGGCATGCTCGGCGAACTTCTCTTCTGCGCGATCGGCTACGCCGTAACGTGGTACTTCACAACGAAAAAACTGAATCTCGAATAACGCGTTTTCGAAAAAGCAGCCGCGAAAGGTCTCCGCTTTTCCGGCTGCTTTTTTGCGCCCTTCTTTCGGCAAAAATTCCCCAGGGGCGAAAATTATGTCAACCGTTAGCTTCTAACTCACTCGTTTGAAAGGAGTCATCTCATGCAAATCCTGACTGTTTCCGGTCTTCAAAAGACCTACACCACGCGCTTTGGCGGCAGCAAGGTCCAGGCGCTCAAAAATGTCAACTTCACCGTCGAATCCGGCGAGTATGTCGCCATCATGGGCGAGAGCGGCAGCGGCAAAACGACGCTACTGAACATCCTCGCCGCGCTCGACAAGCCCACCGGCGGCACAGTGCTGCTCGGCGGCAAGAACCTCTCCGAGATTCCCGAAGAAACCGCCGCGGCCTTCCGCCGCGACAACTTGGGCTTTGTGTTTCAGGACTTCAGCCTGCTCGACACGTTCTCGCTCGAGGACAACATCTGCCTGCCGCTCGTGCTCGCGGGCAAGTCGCGCACGGAGATGCGCGACCGGCTCTCACCGCTCGCCTACGACCTCGGCATCGAGACGCTGCTCAAAAAGTACCCCTACGAGGTCTCCGGCGGACAGAAGCAGCGCGCCGCCGTCGCCCGCGCGCTCATCACCCGCCCGCAGATCTTGCTGGCCGACGAGCCGACCGGCGCGCTCGACTCCCGCTCGACCGACGAGCTCTTGAAGCTCTTCGGCGAGATCAACGCCTCTGGCCAGACCATCGTGATGGTCACGCACTCTGTGCGCGCGGCGAGCTGCGCCTCGCGCGTGCTGTTCCTGCGCGACGGCGAGGTCTCGCTCGAGTTAAAGCGCGGCAAGGACACGGATTCCCAGTTCTACCAGCGTATCACCGATGCGCTCACGCAGCAGCAGACGGGAGGCGAATGCGCATGAAGCCCACCTTTTACCCCCGCCTTGCGTGGATGGGTATCAAAAAGAACGCAAGGCTCTATGTGCCCTATCTTCTCTCCTGCGCGTTCATGGCAGCGATGCTGTATGTCATTGCGTACCTCGCCGTCACCCCCGCGCTCTATACGGTCAATGGCAAGGTGAACGGCTCCGGCACCTCTGCGGTCGCGATGACGATGAGCCTCGGCTCGTTCGTCGTATCGGTGTTCATCGCGCTGTTTCTCTTCTACACGAACAGCTTTCTCCTGCGTCGCCGCAAGAAGGAATTCGGCCTTTACAGCGTGCTCGGCATGGACCGCGGCGCACTCAGCGCCATTCTCTTCTGGGAGACACTTCTGGCCGCGGCGTTCACGCTGATCGCGGGGCTTGGCCTCGGCCTGCTGCTCTCCTATGTCTCGCAGTCCGCACTGCTGCGGCTTTTATCTCTCCCCGCCGCGGCTTTCACCGTGAGCCTTGCCGCCATCAAGCAGTGCGCCATCACGTTCATCGCCATCTTCGCGCTGCTCTATGTGCGCGGTGTGCTGTCGCTGCGCCACGCACAGGGCGCGGCGCTTTTGAAGAGCGAAAACGTCGGCGAAAAGCCGCCGAAGTCGCAATGGCTGCTCGTCATCCCCGGCCTTGCGCTGCTGCTCGGCGCGTACTACATCGCCACGACCATCAACGACCCCGTACAGGCGATGCTACTCTTCTTCCTCGCGGTCATCATGGTCATTCTATCGACGTATCTTCTCTTCATCTCCGGCAGCGTGACGCTCTGCAAAACACTCCAGAAGGATGAAAAATTCTACTACAAAAAGCGCAACTTTGTTTCCCTCTCGTCGCTCACCTACCGCATGAAGCGAAACGGCGCGGGCCTCGCCTCCATTTGCATTCTCTCGACGATGGTGCTGGTGATGCTTGCCTCGACGGCGAGTCTCTATTTTGGCGCGGAGGACGCGATCAACACGCTTGCCGTCCAGAATCACTGGCATCTCACGGAAATGGCGGACGTCCGTGCGGAATTTTTCTCCCTCTACGGCAGTCTCTTCTTCCTCGGCATTCTTTTAAGCGTGCTGTTCCTGTTCGCAACGCTTCTGATGCTCTACTACAAACAGGTCGTGGAGGGGTATGAGGATGCCTCGCGCTTTGCCATCATGCAGCGCGTGGGCATGACCAAGCGCGACATCCGTGAGAGCGTGAACGCGCAAATGCTGCTCATTTTTCTGCTGCCGCTTGCCGCGGCGGCGCTGCACCTCGCCTTCGCCCAGCCGATGGTCTGGCAGATCTTACAGCTGTTCGGCATCCAGAACCTCACGCTGTTTCTCGGCGTGACCGGCGCGGCGCTGCTTCTTTTCGCGCTGCTCTACTGCGCGATGTACCGCCTGACGTCGAATGCGTATTTCCGCATCGTCAGCACTGGCGGCGCCGCGGCGTGACGCGCTTTACTATATAGAGAACGGGACGGAAATGTTCATTTCCGTCCCGTTCTTCTTTTTCTCTTTTTACACCAGCAGACCGTATTTTTCGACCAGCGGCGCAAGGGCATCTTCGGTGAGATTTCCCTCGTACAAGGCTCTTCCCTGATAGGCGCGCAGGCCCGCTTCCAAAAGCTCCGCGTCGTCGCAGATAAGGCACAGCGGCTTTCTGATCATGTACTGGTAGTCCGCCAGCGCGTCGACATCTGCCCAGGACGCGAGCTTCAGCGCGACCATCGGCCATTCGTCATCCATCGCGTCGGAGAGCTTGTCCTCCAAATCGCCGTCCGCGGCCAGCACCGCGCCGTGCGTCGCATCGGCGGGCAGGAAGAAGGCTTCCTTCTCCGTTGCCGCGGGAAGAAGGTCGAGGCATTCCGGTGCGGGACGAACGTATTCCGCGTCCTTGAGCGCTGCTTTCAGCGCGGCGATGTACTCCTCCGTCGTGCCGCAACAGCCGCCGAAGAGGGCCACACCTGCCTTGAGCATCTCGGGCACCAGCGCGACAAATTCCTCCGGCGGGCAGTTGTACACGGCCTCGCCGTTCACGATCTCCGGCATGCCGGCGTTGGGCTTGGCGATCAGCGGCACGCGCGCGTATTTATGCAGGCGTTGGAGCTGCGGCAACATCTGCTCGGGGCCTGCCGAGCAGTTCAGGCCGAATGCGCTCACGCCCATGCCCTCCATCACGGAAAGCGCCGCGACCACGTCCGTGCCGGAGAGGATCTTGCCGCTCTCATCGCAGGTAAAGGACACAAGGATGGGCTTTTTGCTCATGCTGCGGATCGCCAGAACCGCCGCACGCGCATCGGTCAGCGTCATCATCGTCTCAATGACGTAGAGGTCGACGTCCGCCTGCTCAAGGCCCGCCGCCTGCTCGGTGTAAATGTCGACGAGCTCTTCAAACGACGCATCGCCGAGGGGGGCTAAAAAGCGGCCCGTGGGCGCAATATCGCCCGCGACCCATGCTTTTCCGTCCGCCGCCTGCTTCGAGAGCTGCGCGAGCGCTTTGTTCATCTCCTCCGTGCGGTTGAAGATGCCGCGCTCTTCGAGCTTCTGGCGGTTGCCGCCGAACGTCGGCGCGTAGAGCACATTCGAGCCGCTCGCCACATACTTGCGCTGAATTTCAAGGATGCTCTCGGGATGCTCGAGCACCCATTGCTCGGCGCTCATGTCGCCGGTGAAGCCGCGCTTTTGGAGCTCGGTGCCGGTCGCACCGTCCAAAATCACGGGAAACTGCATTTCCATAGGGTTTTCCTCCATTAAAAATTCCTGTTCGGAGCGATTTTCAAAATGTCAAACTGTCGGTGAACGCGCGGGAAAAGTCGTCGCGCCCGGAAAGCTCGAGATAGCGGCACTTTTTGGGAATCTCCGCGAGCTTTCGCCAGTTTTCCCCGTCGAGCGCCAGCATCGAAGCGCCCGCGAGCGCCGCGTTGCCAAGGGGTCTGATTACTAAGGCACGCGCGCGGCAGCATGCCGATGCGCACTACATTCTCGGGCGAGAGATAGTTGCCGAACCCGCCCGCGAGCTCCACACTCGCAATGTCGTCCGCCGTCACGCTGCGCTGCTCGAGCAGCACCCGAATACCGCCTGCCACCGCCGCCTTGGCAAGCTGCAGGTTGCGCACGTCGCGCGCCGTCAGGCTAACGGCCTTCGTCAGGTGAAAGACACCGTTGCCCTGGCCATCCTCGGTCAGATAGCGGCGCATGTCCTCCGGCGCGTCCTGCGGCGGCAGCAGCCGCCCGCTTTCGTCGATCACGCCTCGCTCCAAAAGCACGGCGACGAGGTCGACCAGTCCCGAGCCGCAGATGCCCTTTGCCTCTCCCCCCGCCGACAATGTCGCAGAGGAAGCCCCTGTCATAGCTCACATGGCTCACCGCGCCCGTGATGCCCGGCATGCCGCAGCTGATGCCCGCGCGCTGCATGTCCGCCGCCACGGAGTTTCTGAAGCCCCTGATGGTCGGCGAGGGCACCGAGCCCGTCGGCCGCGTGTGCCTCGGCACCGTGAAGGGCGACATGCACGACATCGGCAAGAATCTCGTCCACATCATGATGGAGGGCAGCGGCATCGAGGTCTTTGACCTCGGCGTAGACACGTCGGCGGAGCAGTTCGTCAGCACCGCCGTGGAGAATCACTGCGGCGTGATTGCCTGCTCGTCGCTGCTGACCACCACGATGGAGGAAATGCGCGAGGTCGTCAAGCTCGTCCACGAGCGCGGCTTACAGAATCAGATCAAGGTCATGGTCGGCGGCGCGCCCATCAGCCAGAGCTTCTGCGACGAGATCGGCGCAGATTACTACGCCGAAGACGCCGGTGCCGCCGCCCGCGAAGCCGTCGCCATCCTAAAAGCACAGAAGGCGTCATAAACAATTACAATACATCAAAAAGGTCCCGTCCGAAGACGGGACCTTTTTTCTATGCATTCTGTTGTACGGTACGTGTCCTTACTTGCCCGCGTACTCGACCAGCATCTCGAAGAAGTTCAGGCAGGTCTCATAGTCGCACAGGGCCTTTTCGGGGGTCTTGGTGTAGAGCACGAACTTGCAGTCATTCTCGGGGTGGAACTGCACGCCGAGGCAGAACGTCTTATCCTGACGCTCGACCGCCTCGATGATCTCCACACCGTCGATCGTCGCCGTGCTGACGACGGTGAGGTTCGTGCCCTCAACGCCGCCGACCGCCTGGTGGTGCCAGGAGGAAACGTTCTTCAGCTCCGTGGAGCCGACGATCTTATAGAGCCACTTGGAGGCGTCCTTATTGATGGTCACATCGTGGCGGGCATAGGTGCGGTCAGGCGCGTCGGCCGGCATTCTGTGCGTATCGTTGTAGGTCTTCCCCTGCTCCTTATAGTAGTTGGGGATATCCTGGATGAACGTGCAGCCGGAGACGATGGACATCACCTGCTCGCCGCGGCAGACCGCGAACGTCGGCACGTCCTTTTCAAGGCAGTAGGCCATGAGCATGTAGTCGGAGATATCGCGCGTGGCGTTGATCTCTTCGCCCTCGTTCTTTTCCTTCTCGGGGACCTTGAACAGAGACGGGCTCACATCCTCGCCGCCGGTGAAGAAGACGCCGTCGATGGCCTGCATCACAGCGCCGACGTTGCTGGCCGTGAGATCCTTTTCCTTCACCTTGTCAGCGTATTCCTGCTTGAGCATGCCGCTCTCTTCGAGATACGCGGACTCGATCTTACCCTCGGCATCGTACTTCACGGCCGTGCTCGTCACCTGATCGAGCTCGACGGGGATAGCGCCGACGGTCTTGAAGATCGTCTTGTGGGAGTCGTAATTCTGGCCGTTGTAGGACCAGCTGATGCCGATGACCGGCTTGTCCGCGATCGCTGCGGCATTCTTTAGCATCTGCTCGAGCATCGCCGTCGTCACGGGCTTAGACGCCTCGTAGGTCAGGCCGTCCATCAGGCCGGACCAGACGGCCATATCGTCATAGTCCGCGGGCCAATCCTTCAGCAGCGCCTTGTCCAGACCGGTGCTGCGCAGGATCATCGCGGCCGCTTCCAACTGCGTAACGGCTGCGTCGGGCGCAAATGCGTCCTTGTTGACGCCGTTGACAATGCCCTTGGAGTAGGCGAGGTTGATCGCGCCTTCAAACTTGCTGCCCTCGGCAACATCCTTGAATGCGCTCGCATCCTTGGCGCTCGCTTCCGCCTGTGCGGCGAGGCCCATGTTCTTGATGACCTCCTGCGTCACTTCGGCGCGGGTCATCGAAGCGGCGTTATCATCTGCAAAGGCGGTGACGGAGAGACTGAGCGCGAGAACAAGTGCCAGGATCAGGGACGTTGCTTTCAGAGACAATCTTTTCATACAAATTCTCCTTCGTTCGATATTGGGCGGCACGCGCATGCCGCTCTACCGCCATGATAACGAGGCAAAGTGAAAATAGCAAGTTAAAGTTTAAACAAACTGCATTTTTAGCCACTGTATACAATATATCGACTCCTTTCCCCGTACGACATGCACAATCGCTTTTGCGTTCCTGCAATTTTCACTTTTCACCCAGGCAATGTATGATTTCTCCCCTGCCCTTGTTTTTACGAGTCAATCACGGTATACTATAAAGTAAGCATTGTCCCATTTCATCAGAAAGGAAATATTCTATGGATATCAAATTTTCCGGCTCGGACGCTGGCGGCTTTCAGTTCGACCCGAACGCCGCGCCCAAGCCCAAACGCGAGCGCAAGCCCCGCAAGTCGATCGGCAGCAAGGGCGGCCGCATCGCGGTCAACACGCTCGTCACGCTGCTTGTCGGCGCAGTCTTCTTCTACGTGCAGATGCCCGCCATCAACCTGCATGCCGAAGAGTTCTACGGTTTCGTGCTGTTGCTTTGCGTCACGTACTGCATCTGCGCGCTCTTCACCTCCGGCTTTCAGGGCACGGGGGCCAAGGGCTACTTCACGTTCGTCAAAAAGCAGTGCACCGTGCCCTTTATCGTCATGGCGCTGATGATCGTCACGGCGCTCGTCGGCGCGCTGACATCGTGGGTCGTGCTGCGGGCCAAGAACTATCAAGCGCTGCTGCCGATCGACAGCGGCAGCTTTGCAAGCGAAATTGAAGAGGTCTCGTATGACCGCATCCCGATGCTCGACCGCGACAGCGCCGAAAAGCTCGGCGACCGCAAGCTCGGCGAGCTGGCCGACATGGTCTCGCAGTTCGAGGTCGCGGAAAACTACACGCAGATCAACTACCATGGCCGCCCCGTGCGCGTCACGCCGCTGCGCTACGGCGACATCATCAAGTGGTTCAACAACCGCTCGGAGGGGCTGCCCGCCTACCTTATCATCGACATGGTCACGCAGAACGTCGAGGTCGTGCGCCTTGACGAGGGCATGAAGTACACGACCGCCGAGCACTTCTCCCGCAACCTCTACCGTCATCTGCGCTTCGCGTACCCGACCTATATGTTTGAAGAACCGGTCTTCGAGATCAACGAGGACGGCACGCCCTACTGGGTCTGCGCCAAGAAGGAAAAGACCATCGGCCTGTTCGGCGGCACGGACAACCACGGCGCGGTGCTCGTCAACGCCATCACGGGCGAGAGCGAATACTATGAAGAGCCGCCCGCGTGGGTCGACCACGTCTACTCCGCCGAGCTCATCATCGAGCAGTATGACTACTATGGCCAGTATCACAATGGCTTCTGGGAATTCGATCTTCGGCCAGCGTGACGTGACCGTCACGACCGACGGCTACAACTACCTTGCCGAGGGCGACGACGTCTACCTCTACACGGGTGTGACGAGCGTCGGCGGCGACGAGAGCAACATCGGCTTCCTGCTCTCCAACCAGCGCACAAAGGAGACAAAGTACTATCCCTGCGCAGGCGCGACAGAGTACAGCGCCATGGACAGCGCCGAGGGTCAGGTGCAGAACCTGCGCTACAACGCGACGTTCCCGCTGCTGCTGAACATCGCCGAGCAGCCGACGTACTTCATGGCGCTCAAGGACGCGAGCGAGCTTGTCAAGATGTACGCGATGGTCAATGTCAACCAGTACCAGATCGTCGCCATCGGCGCGACGGTCGCCGACTGCGAGGCGAACTACCGTCAAATGCTGCTCAAAAATAACCTCATCTCCGACGATCAGGGCTCCATCGATGTCACGCCGAGCGATTATAAGAGCGTCGAGGGCACGATCGCCGAGATCCGCACGGCGGTCGTAGATGGCAACAGCATCTACTTCCTGCGCTTTGACGGCGAGAGCGCCTTCTCCGTGCGCATGAGCGCGGCTGAGGTCGCCTATGCGCCGCTGCTGAACGTCGGCGACCGCGTGTGCGTCTACTACCGCGACGGCTACGTCACGGAAAACTGGATCGAAGCGTCCGACGTCGAGCTGCTGGATGGCAGCGCCCAGAGCGCACCGCCCGTAGAAACGAGCGTTTCGACTGAGGACAGCGCGGATCCCGTCGAAAACGCACAGGAAATGCCGTAAAGCGGCGGCAAAGCACTTTCTATTACAAATTTTGATAGGGGTGGCGACACCCCTATCTCTTCTTTTTGGAATGCATTGCACAAAAATGCAAGATTATGAGCAGTTTTTCTCGATAAAATAGCCGCTTTGAAAGTTGGCTTGCATCAATCTAATATGTTTTATTAAAAAAGTTAAAGTTTTTTGTCCATTTTTCTGCCAAATGCACAAAAAGTCAGAAAGAATTTCTTGCACAGCGCCAATAGCGTTTTGCTTGAGAATTTTTTCCTTTGGTGATAAACTCATAGACAAGATGGCTGAACCATCAAGCCCTGATTTTCAGGGTAATTTTAGAGGAGGCTACATATCATGAACGCTTACATTGAGAGAGTTCTTGCCGAGACCAAGGCCAAGAACGCGAATGAGCCCGAATTCCTGCAGACCGTCGAAGAAGTCCTGTCTTCCCTCGAGCCGGTCATCAACGCCCACCCCGAGTACGAGAAGGCCTGCCTGCTTGAGCGCATGGTCGAGCCCGAGCGCACCATCGAGTTCCGTGTTGTCTGGATGGACGATAACCTTCAGTATCACGTCAACCGTGGTTACCGCGTGCAGTACAACGCGGCCCTCGGCCCCTACAAGGGCGGCCTGCGTTTCGCTTCCAACGTTAACCTTTCCATCATCAAGTTCCTCGGCTTCGAGCAGACCTTCAAGGATGCTCTGACCTGCCTGCCCATCGGCGGTGCCAAGGGCGGTTCCGACTTCTCCCCCATCGGCCGCAGCGACGGCGAAGTCATGCGCTTCTGCCAGGCCTTCATGACCGAGTTCCATCGTCACATCGGTCAGGACATCGACTGCCCCGCTGGTGACGTTGGTGTCGGCGGCCGCGAGGTCGGTTATCTGTACGGCCAGTATCGCCGCATCGTCGGCGCTGCCGAGTTCGGTGCTATGTCCGGTAAGGCTGTCTGCACCGGCGGTTCCATCCTCCGTCCCGAGGCTACCGGTTTCGGCGCTGTCTATTATCTGCGCGAAGTCCTGAAGCACGACGGCAAGGGCATTGAGGGCCTGCGCGTCGCTATGTCCGGCTACGGCAACGTGGGCTGGGGCATCATGAAGAAGATCGACGAGCTCGGCGGTAAGGTCACCTACTTCGCCGGCCCCGACGGCTACATCCACGATCCGGATGGCGTCTGCGGCGAAGAGAAGCTCAACTTCATCCTCGAGATGCGCGCCAAGGATCCGATGCACTGCAAGCCCTATGCTGACAAGTTCGGCGTTGACTTCGTCGAGGGTCAGAAGTGCTGGGGCGTCAAGGACGTCGATGTCTACATGCCCGCCGCCACTCAGAACGACGTCAACATGGAGTGGGCCAAGAAGATCGCTGAGTCCGGTGTTCCCTACTACATCGAGGTCGGCAACATGCCCACCACCAACGATGCTCTTGCTTTCCTGATGGAGCAGAAGCACCTCACCGTCGCTCCTTCCAAGGCTGTTAACGCCTGCGGCGTTTCCGTCTCCGAGCTCGAAATGGCTCAGAACGCTCAGCGTATCTACTGGACCGCTGAGGAAGTCGACGCTAAGATGGAAGCCATCATGAAGAACATCTATGATGCTTCTGTTGAGGCTGCCGAGCGCTATGGCCTGGGCTACAACCTGGTCGCCGGTGCTAACATCGCTGGCTTCCAGAAGGTCGCCGACGCCATGATGGCTCAGGGCATTTTCTAATCGAAAATCCCTCACGACTTTCTCGTGCCGCACATCTGTGCGCATGAACCAACAAGAAAAAGGCATCCTGCTTTTGCAGGGTGCCTTTTTTGTTGTCCTCAGGTGTTGTCGCGGCTGATGGGCTTTCGCACCAGCAGCGCAAGCAGCGCCTTTTTGTCGAGCGGACAGAGCGGATAGAGATACCCCTTCCCCACGATCGGCTTCGTCGTCGCGAGCAGCACGACGATCACGATGCACCCGAGCACCAGCCCGATCCAGTCCAGCGCGCCGACAAACAGCAGCAGCATCAGCCGCAGCAGCTTGAAGGCATAGCCGAGCTCATAGCTCGGCTGGGCGAAGTTCGCAATGGCGACGAAGGCCATGTAGGCCAGCACCTCCGGCACGAGCCAGTGCGCCTGCACGGCAAAATCGCCGAGCACGAGCGCGCCGAGCATGCTGAACGAGTTTGAGAACACATCCGGCGTGTTGAGCGAGGCGAGCTTCAATAGATCGACAATGAACTCCGCCAGCAGAAGCTGCACGAGCAGCGGCACGGAATAGTGGCTGTCGATGGCTAAAAACTCAAGCCCTGCCTGCGTGCGCGACGGGTCCTTCACAAGCAGGAACCACACGGGCGTGATGAACATCGTGAGCAAAAACACCACAATGCGCAGGATGCGCAGATACGTCCCGATCAGCGGCGGAAAGTAGAAGTCGTTTGCCTCCTGCACAAAGTCGAAAAAGTGCGTCGGCAGGATCATCGCCGCGGGCGAGTTGTCCACGAGCACGACGATGTCCCCTTCCATCACGCAGGCGGTCGCGGCGTCGGGCCGCTCGGAGTAGCGGACTTTAGGAAACGGCGTCCACCACTGCTGCTTGCCCATCATCGCCTCAGCGATGCTCTCCTGGCTCATCGAGACCGAGCGCACATCGATCTTCGCGAGCTTCTGCCGCACCTCGTCGAGCAGCTTTCTGTCGACCTTGTTTTCCAAATAGCAGAGCACCACGTCCGCGCGCGAGCAGTCCGACACCTTGTGACCTTCGAGCGTAAGCTGCGGGTCGCGAATGCGGCGGCGCAGCAGCGCCGCGTTGGCGACAAGCGTTTCGATGAAGCCGTCGTGCGCGCCGCGCAGCACCTTGCCCGACGACGGCTCCTCCACCCCGCGCGCGGGATACTGCTTCGCGTCGATCAGCGCGCACTCGTCATAGCCCTCGACCAGCAGCGCCATCTTGCCCAAAAATACGCTTGTCACCGTGTTTTTGACGTTTTGCTCGGCGTTTACCTCGTTGAACGTGATGTATCGGTCGATGAACTGCTGCATCGTCTGCGCGTCGCTAACGTCTCTGAGCGGCAGCCAGAAGCTCAGCATCCGCTCAATAACCGCGTCGTCGCCGTAACCGTCCACTACCCACAGCCGCGCCCGCCTGCCGCCGACATACAAGTCGCGCGAGATCATATCAAAGCACCGCCCCACGCCAAGCAGATCATCCAGCGCGCGGGTGTTTTCCTCGTAGTTTGCCGAAAAAAGCTCCATAACCGCCCTCCGCCACATAATTTTCCTTATTATGCTCATGAGCGGAAATTTTATGCCGCGCGGGCGGCAGATTTTCCCTGCGACGCGCAGGGGAGCGATTAAGGGGGATATTCTCTTTCCTCGGAAAGAGAATATCCCCCTTTGACCCCCAAGAGAAAGGGATTCACATTGGCAGCCTGTGGCTCGAAGGGGTGCAGCGCTTGCCGATTGCACTGCCTGCGTGGCGGCATTGCTACGCTCGCCGCCATTGGCTCTGCTATACGACTTGTCTCTGCTTCTATTATCCGCTGCCGCTCTGCTCATCTTCTTTTAGTGCGGTGTAATCGCATACTAACGATAGTGCAAATATTGCGGCGAGCGCAGCAATGCTGCCTCGGCAGGCAAAAGCAAGATTGATACAATCCGTAGTAGGCGGAAATTGCGTAAGGCTAACGAATCGCAGGCAAAGCGACAGCGAAGATAGAAGTAAGTCAAATCGTTTAGCACCAAAAAACAGCAGGCACCCGATTCGACAAGCACCGCAGCTCTTCAAGCTTCAATCTTGCAATGCCGGGGTCAAGGGGGCAGAGCCCCTTGCGTTCTCTTGGGGGTTCAAGGGGGCCATTCTCTCACGTGAGAGAATGGCCCCCTCCGCGCCCCCGCGTCAGGCGGGGAGCATATCAAACTTCTTTATTAAAGTAGAAGAACTTCTCGTCCTCTCCCTTCTTCCTCATGCAGGAAGAAAGCATCTTATAAGAAGCGTCGTTCTCCTTGAAGCACTTGGCGACGACGTGTCCCAGGTGGCGCTGGTAGAGGCCCCATTCGGCCACGGCGCGGAACGCTTCGACGCCGTAGCCCTGTCCGCCGTATTCCGGCGCGATGCGGCAGCCTTCCTCCGCGCCGCCCTTGCCGTCGAAACGGTAGAGCAACACCTCGCCGATGCACTTGCCGTCTAAACGGATGGCAAAGTTGATGGCGCGCTTTTTGGTAAAGTCCTCTCGCACAACGTCGAGGAAATAAGAGTCTAAGTCTTCACCCTTCCAGTCGGTGCGGTAGTCGTAGCCCCACCACTTGTTGCGCTCATCGTCGAGGCAAAGCGCGTTGTAGGCCTCGCGGTCCTTGTCGGTAAAGGCCGAAAGTGTCAGACGCTCGGTCTTGAGCGTCGGGATCTCGTCCAAGTCCTCCAGCTCGTTTTTCACATCAAAGCAGAACTTTTCCGCGAGCTTGCACGGCAGATACTGGAGCTTCGAGGTGCGAAGGCCGCGGTCGCCCGCATCGTCCTCACGGTTCAAATACCTGACGCCATCCACCGCGTAGCAGCGGGCGAACTCCTGCACCGTCGCGGGATAGACGCCCTCGTAGCCGTAGAGCGCCTTTTCGATGTGGACGTGCAGCGTTTCGCCGCAGCGCTCAGCCATCGCGATAGAAATGAGCCGTCCCTCATATTCCATACCGCCGACATAGAGCCACGACGCGCCCGTCAGGCGCAGCATCGTCTTGGCAAGCGCCAACTCCTGCTTGGCCGACTGCGAGGTCTTTTCAAACACCTCCGTATAGTCCTGCCAGAAGCGCTCGATCAGCGGCAGATCATCCTTCCCCAGCGCACGGAACTGCGCCTCGGGATAGAGTTTGCGGAATTTGTTGACGTGGTTGCGCTGGCCGCTGTAATGGCGGCCCGGGAACTCGCGCAGATCGTTCGCCTCGTAAATATAGTCGCGCCAGGAACGAAAATTGTTGAGGTGGAAGCGCGGATAGCGCTCTAAGAGCTTCGCCGCCTTCTCCTTTGGCACGACGGACAGCTCGAGCGAGATACCCTGCTCCACGCAGTAATCCTCAATGGCGCAGAGCGCGGCCTCCTCATCGCCGTCCGGTCCCAGCACGGGATAGTCGAAGCAGGGCTTGCCGTCGATGCAGTTTTTCACGATCAGGCAGCCCGCAGCCTCGGCATACTGCGGGTGCAGATGCCCGCGCCACATCAGCTTGACGAGCGCGGAATACTCGCATAATTGGTAGTTGCAATTCTTATAATAGCGACGCAGGCGGGAAAGATCCCGCTGCGCAACGGGTTTGAATGTCAGCATGGAAAACCTTTTTCTCCTTTTCGAGTCGTATCGATTATTTTACCCGTTTTTGCGCCGCGTTACAAGCCCTTTTTCATTTGGGTTCCAGCTCGGCGAGCACTGTCTGCGCACATTCAAGGAACTGCTGGAGCGACGCCTGCCGTCCCTCGCCTGCGCGCACAGCCATACCGAGCTCGCGCGCCGACTTGGGCTCCACCGGCACGAGCAGAACGCCGTCGCCGCGTCCTCGCAGCGTCAGCTCCGTCATCATGCTCACACCGAGGCCGTGCTCGACCATGCTGATGACCGTCGGGTCGTCCACTGCTGTCGGCAGGATGTGCGGCTTGACGCCCACGCGGTTGAAGATGCGCATGATGTCCTTGTCAAAGCCCTGCGCAGGCATAATGAAGTCACGCCCGTCGAACTCGCTCAGCGGATACCCTGTGCGCCCGTCGATGGGATAGTCCTTGGGCAGCACGGCATACATCGTGTCGTCTCGCAGATGGATCCACTCGTAGCCGCTCTCCTCTTCCTGATGGCTGACAAAGATGACGTCCATCTTTCCCTGCGCCAAAAGCTCATAGGGGCTGCGGATATGATCCGCCATGCGGATGTCGACGTCAACGTCGGGCCGCTCCTCACGAAAGCGGCGGATGATGCTCGGCAGCCAGTGCATGGCCATGCTGGCGAATGCGCTCACGCGGATGACCTCGCTGCGCGAGGACGCCACCTGCGCGATCGTGCTGTCAAGCCGCGCGTTGGCCTGCAATTCGCGGATGGCGGGTGCTACACGCTCGCCGTCCTTCGTCAGTCGGACACCGCCGCGCCCGCGCTCAAGCAGCGTGAAGCCGACCTCGCGCTCGAGGGAATTCATCATGTGCGTCAGGCCGGACTGCGTGTAGCCCATCACCTCCGCCGCCTTGGTAAAGCTGCCGAGGTCTACCGCCATCAGCAGCGCTTCTAACTTTTTGCTCTCCATAGGATATTCCTTTCCTATTAGTATTCAGCATATTTGGATTATAATATATCCTCGCGCCGTATGCAAGCGGAATTCTCGTTTTCAGCTCCTTTTACAAACTTTTTCCATCATCTGTCATACAGGTTGGTCTTTTTGTCCACCTGCTGCGTAAAATAGAGGCTGAGGTGATGATCTTGAAACGACGTTCCGCTCTCCTGCTGCTGTTTTTGTTGACTTTTCTTGCACTCTGCTTTTCCTGCGCCAAAGACGGCCAAGCTGTCGCCGTCTCGGCCCCATCCCAACTGCGGCGCTGCATTGCGCTGACCTTTGACGACGGCCCCTCCCCGCAGACGACCGCCACCCTCCTTGACGGGCTCAAGGAGCGCGGCGCGCACGCGACGTTCTTCCTCATCGGCGAGCAGATCGCGGGCAACGAAGATCTCGTCCGCCGCATGAAAGACGAAGGCCATCAGGTCGGCGGCCACAGCTACACGCACATCCGTCTTGACAGCGCTGACGTCGCTGCACTCGCCGAAATCCAGAAAACGGACGAGACGCTGCGCGCCATCCTCGGCGACGGTGACTACTGGCTGCGCCCGCCCTGGGGCTTTGCAAGCGACGCACTCAAAAGCGCCGTCTCCGTCCCGCTCATCTACTGGACGATCGACACGATGGATTGGAGCGTGCGCAACAGGGACCTCGTCGCGCACCACATCATCGAAAATGCCAAAAGCGGCGACATCGTTCTCCTGCACGACCCATATGACACGAGTGTCGAGGCCGCACTTCAGACCATCGACGTTCTTAGTGAGCAGGGCTACGAGTTCGTTACGCTCGAAGAGCTGTTTTCCAACGCCGGCGTCACGCCGCAGGCCGGACACTTCTATCTGCGCGCGGATGAAGAAGTCCCGTGGTGAGGTCTCGACAAAATTTTTGAAAAAATTTCAAATTAGGACTTGCATTTTCCGGACTGGTGTGCTATTCTATCTAAGCTGACATTGAGCAGTACACATCATCCGGGTGTGGCGCAGTTGGTAGCGCGCTTGACTGGGGGTCAAGAGGCCGTGAGTTCAAGTCTCGCCACTCGGACCAGCTAAAAGCCTTGAAATCGTATGATTTCAAGGCTTTTTTGCAACTTTTGATAGCGAAATGCACAGTGCGAAAATGCGTGAAAACTCCAAAAGCGCACAAAAAAGCGCACAACTGGCTTGAAAAAGTTGCTGCGGCTGCTTTTGCATGATATACTTAAAATATCAGTGAATTTAAAAACAGTATTCAAGGGGGCTGCCAGCGATGAAGAAAAAACTTTTTTGCATTTTCGGTTTGATCCTGATCGTCTCGGCTATCGCCTATTTTTGCCACGATCACAGCGTACTTCCGCTCGACGCCGAAAACGCAAACTATATCAGTTTTAAAATTTACCCTCAAAATGAGCCGAATTATATGGTGACAAACGATGACCGAGTGAAAGAGATCGTGCGTGCTATCAATGAACTGGATGTGCAGGAAACAACGGATCAAGTAAACAGGATGTCGGATAGCTTTTACTATTTTTGGATTCAAATATCGGACAAAGATATCCCTGTTGAACTGGATGAAAATACCATTTCGATCAATAATGAACGCTATCAGGCGGACACATCGGATTTACGCGAGCTTTTGGATAAGACGTATCGTGATGTGATGAGCGGTGTTATCGATTGATGAAGATAATATCCGCGTTTAAAGGAAAAATTGCTTGGACTTCGATTTGTAGATAGCAAAGGAGTGGGGCGCAGCTCCGCTCCTTTTTTCTGTTTTCACCCCTTCAGCAGCTTGATCTCCTTACGCTCCACACGAGGCAGCTTGCAGGCATCGGCAGGATTGAAGCGCAGATATCCGACTGCCACCGCCTGCTGCAGCGCCTTGTGCAGCACACCATGCGCAGCAGCAGAGTTCCGCTATCCTCCACATTCCCGTCATCATCCCTTGTGCTATACTCCCGATAGGAGAGTATAGCAGTGCGCCCTTTAGTTCCTAAAGAGATTTCCCTTAATACTTTTTCATCAACTTATTAAAAATGATAATTCCCGTGATAATTTGAAACATTAAATATCCGCTGAGATAGAGTATGATCATGCGAGCATTGTCGATAACTTCCAATGCTCCGAGAATACTGAAAACCAAAATAGAGAAACAAATAACCACCAGTCCTATGCCGTAAGCATATCTTCCGGCTCTATCTCTAATTTTGTTTTCAACTCGTCATGCTGTTCAATTCGTTCGTTCTCCAAGCGCTCTTCGTATCGCTCTTTATTCTTGGGGGAACTCCAATAAAAATATTTGCATATCATCATAATTCCAGGGAAGATACCTGCGCCAGCAAAGCCCCATAAAATGCCCTCTAACTTTGTTTCAATCAATAGCGCAACAATCAAACAAACCACACCGAAAAGCACATATAGTATCCCGGTTATCAAATTACTCTTTTTCATTTTCTGCACCTCTTTCATAGATAAAGATTTCTTCAATCCGTTTACCAAAAAAGTCTGAAATTGCAAAAGCTAATTCCAATGATGGATTATACTTTCCTGTTTCGATTGAACTAATGGTTTGTCTTGAAACACGAAGCATTTTTGCAAAATCATCTTGATTTAATCCTCGCTCCTTTCGTAACTGCTCAACTTTATTCTTCAAAAAAACGCCTCCTTGCATGACAAGTTTCCTTTACAAACTTACTATAGCATGACGCGCCCATCTTGTCAAGTTTCCTTTACAATATTTACTTCTTAATCATGGGAAAATTACAATTTATTCATACAGTAAGAGTGCCCAAACATTTTTTGTCCGGGCGCTCTCAGTATCAGTCATGGATCATCCGCTTTGGCAATATCTGTCGAAAAATTCACCGACGCCTCGCCGGAGTCTGATTTTTCCGTGAGCGGGCAAAAAAAGCGCCCGCCAAATGACGGGCGCTTCCCCTTTGTTCACTTCAGGTATTTTGCGACTTCCTGCTCAAGCTCCTGCCACACGGAATATTTCGCGCCGTGCTCGTCGAAGAAAGCCTTCAAATCGCGGTTCAGCGCGCTCATTTCGTCGACCGCGTTCATCGCATGGTCGGACGCGCAGATCTTTCCGAGGCTCGTGGCGGACATGAGCTTAAAAAAGCGCAGACAGGTCTTGTGGTACGCCGCGCCTTCAAACTCCACGTTGTCCTTCGGCAAAATTTCATGTCCCGCGTTTTTGATCGCGCGGTAGCTCTCGATATTAGCGTCGATCAGTCGGCTTAAATAGGCCGTGTTGCCCTTGAGCTTTTTGAGGTCGACGGACGCCACATACTCCCGCTCCCGATGGCCTGCCGAGGCCGCAAAGGCAAACATCACGTTTTTCTCCGGCAGCGAAGCGCTCAGCGCACTTGCGCGCATGTCGTTTCCCACAAAGACGATATTCTTTGTCGGATTCGTCCGCAGGGTATCGAGGATCGCGTCGAGCTGTGTATAGCGCAGGACGATGAAGATCACGTCGTACTTGTCCTCCGCTTTCAGCTCCGCCGTGACCGGAATGCGGCTGACCGACATGCGGGGCGAAAACTTATCCTTGATCCGAAGGCCGTTTTTTGGGATGCTCTCGCCCCATGCTCCCCGCGTCAGCAGCGTGACGTCCTTTCCCGCGCGGAAGAAATTCCGCGCCAGATTGCAGCCGAGCACGCCCGCGCCGAATACTAAAATTTTCATAGCCAAGTCTCCTCTTATCCTAAAAATACCTGTTTCCTTCGTTCTGCCTCGTCTCGCTATGCTCTCGTTCCGATTTTCTTTCATTTTACGTCAGTTAGTCATCTCTAACTGAAACATAGCAACTGACAGTGCAAAAGTCAAGATGTCTTTTTACCGCTCTCCGGTGCTTCCTTGCCCTTTTTCATCTTCTCCTTCACTCGATCAACAAATCCCCGCTTCAAAAGGGGCTGCGCATTGTTCATCTGTACTGGCCTGTTTTTGTCACTTCGCCAGATTTGTTCAAAAAAAATCTGCTTTTGCAAATTTAATCTTGCTTCTTCCGGATATTTTCATATAATGTTGACAACTGAACAGGAGGTACCACCATGTATGTTACCTACAACAACCTTTTTAAGCTCCTCATCGACAAGGGCTTAAATAAAACGGAATTTGCGCGCGAGGTCGGCATCAGCTCCAACACGCTCGCCAAGCTCTCGAAAAATGAGCTCGTCTCGCTCGAGGTGCTTGTGCGCATCTGCCGCCAGCTCGACTGTTCGCTCGGCGACGTGGTGCAGCTGGCCCCGCCCGAGCCGCCGATCAAAAGCGGCCTTGAGCGCATGAAGAAGCGAAGACCCACCCACGAGAAAGGAGGCAATGCGTACCGCCATGAGTAACGAAACCAAGAAGACCGGCTCCAGCTTTATGGAAAAGCTGTCGACGGTCATCGTCGACAAGCGAAATCTCATCTTTCTGCTCACGATCATTCTGCTCGTATTCTCCGCCTTTTCCCGCAACTGGGTCGAGGTCGAGAGCGACCTGACGTACTACCTGCCGTCTGATTCCGAGACGAAGCAGGCGCTCGACATCATGGACGAGCAGTTCACGACCTATGGCACGGCCGAGGTCATGGTGGCCAACATCACACCAGAGCAGGCCGCCGCGCTCGAGCCCAAGATCAAGGAGATCAAGGGCGTGCAGAGCGTGGACTACGACGAGACCACCGCACATTATAATAACCTCTCCGCCCTCTATTCCATCACCTTTGCCTACAGTGAGGATGACGAGGCCTGCCTCGACTCGCTCGAAGCCGTGAAGGAATACCTGTCCGACTACGATCTATATGTCGACACGGACCTTGGCAACACGCAGCAGGAGACCATTGACCACGAGATCAGCGTCATCATGGTGTATGTCGCCATCGTCATTGTCATCGTGCTGCTCTTCACGTCCGAGACCTATGGCGAGGTGCCGGTGCTCATTCTGACGTTCGTGGTCGCACTTGTGCTGAATCAGGGCACGAACTTCCTGATGGGCAAAATCTCGTTCATTTCAAACTCGGTCACAAGCATCTTGCAGTTGGCGCTGTCCATCGACTACGCCATCATCTTCTGCAACCGATTTAAAGAGGAGCACCGGCTGCTGCCGCTGCGTGAGGCCGTCATCGTCTCGCTGAGCAAGTCGATCCCCGAGATCGGTGCGAGCAGCCTCACGACCATCGGCGGTCTTGTCGCGATGCTCTTCATGCGGTTCAAGCTCGGTCCCGATATGGCGCTTTGCCTCATCAAGTCGATTTTGTTCGCGCTGCTCGCGGCGTTCATCGTGATGCCAGGCCTTCTGATGCTTTTCGGCCCGCTGATCGACCGCACGCAGCACCGCAGCTTCGTGCCGAAGATCCCGTTCGTCGGCAAGCTCGACTATGCCACGCGCTACATCATCCCCATCGTCTTCGTGGTGCTGGCCGTCATCGGCTACCGCCTGTCGTCCGACTGCCCCTACGCCTACGGCTATGGCCTCATCTCCGCCCCCAAGCAGAATGAGACGCAGTTTGCCCAGCAGATGATCGAGGATAACTTCACCTCGAAGAACATGCTGGCGCTCATCGTCCCCACGGGCGACTACGACAAGGAGTCCGCCATCTTAGACGAGCTCGGCCAGTACGACGAGGTCGACTCCACGATGGGTCTTACCAACATCGAAGCACTCGACGGCTACATGCTGGCCGACAAGCTGACGCCGCGCCAGTTCGCCGAGCTCGCGGGTCTCGATTACGAGGCCGCGCAGGTCGTCTACGCCGCCTACGCCGCGCAGCATTCAGAATACGGCAAGCTTGCGGGCAATCTCGCCACCTACAAAGTCCCGCTCATCGACATGTTCCTCTTTGTCTGCGAGCAGGTGGACGCCGGCATCGTCACGCTCAGCGACGAGCAGACGCAGATACTCCAGGACGCCGAGGTGCAGATGAACAGCGCCAAGGCCCAGCTCCAAGGCCCGGACTACGACCGCATGCTCATCTACCTCACGCTGCCTGAAAGCGGCGATGAGACCTACGCCTTCACCGACAAAATTCTCGAAATTGCCGAAAAGTATTACCCCGATGAAAACGTCTACCTCGCGGGCGAATCGACGAACGAATACGAATTCGAAAAGTCCTTCGCCGTGGATAACAAGGTCGTCAGCATCGTGTCGGTGCTCGTGGTTATGCTGGTGCTGCTCTTCACGTTCAACTCCGCCGGTATGCCGGTGCTGCTGATCCTCGTGATTCAGGGCTGCATCTGGCTCAACTTCTCGTTCCCGACCATCACGGGCAAGTACATCTTCTTCTTAGGATATCTAATTGTTTCTTCCATCCAGATGGGCGCGAATATCGACTACGCCATCGTCATCGCCAGCCGCTATCAGGAGCTCAAATCCAAAATGCACCACCGCGACGCCATCGTCGAGACGCTGAACTTCGCCTTCCCGACGATCATCACCTCCGGCTCGATCCTCTCGATCTGCGGCTTTTTGATCGGCAGCATGACATCTGAGCCCGTCATCGCGGGCATCGGCGAGAGCCTTGGCCGCGGCACGGTCATCTCCATCATCATGGTCATGTTCGCCCTGCCGCAGATCTTGCTCATCGGCAGCGGCATCGTCGACAAGACCTCGTTCTCCGTCCCGTCCATCACGGAAAAGAAATCGGGTCACGGTAAGGTCTCCGTCAACGGCATGGTGCGCGGCAACATCAATGGTACGGTGCATGGCATCATGCACGCCACGGTCGAGGGCGACATTGACCTGAATCTGATCTCCGGATCTGCAAATGAGGAGCAAGACGATGAAGAAGACTAATCATTTCTATCGCTTCTGCGCGCTTGCACTCTCGTGCCTGCTGCTCATCTCGCTTCTCCCTGTCACGCAGGTCTTGGCAGACGGGGACGGCGCCATCCACATCAAGAGCGCAGAAGACTTACGATCCCTCGCGCATTCCTGCACGCTCGATTCCTGGTCGCGCGGTAAAACCGTTGTGCTTGACAACGATATCGAGCTGACCGACGATGACGAGCTCCCCATCCCGACGTTCGGCGGCACGTTCAACGGCAACGGCCACACCATCAGCGGCCTTTCCATCACGCAGAGCGTCTCCCCCGCCGGTCTTTTCGGCGTGCTGCAAGGACGCCGTCATCAAAAACCTGAATGTTGAGGGCACGGTCACCCCGTCTGGCGACAGCGAAAATATCGGCGGCATCGTGGGTGAAAACCACGGCACGATCGAAAGCTGCACATTCAACGGAAGCGTTTCCGGCAAACGCAGCGTCGGCGGCATCGCGGGCAGCAACCTCGCCACGGGCATCGTGCGCGCGTGCGACGCCTCGGGCGCGATCTTCGGCCAGAGCATGACCGGCGGCATCGTGGGCGAAAACCTCGGTTCCATCGTCTCCTGCCGCGGCCGCGCCTATGTAAACATCGAGAGCACCGACCCCTCCATCGACCTGAGCAATTTGAACCTCGAATTCTCGCTCGACCTCGCCAAGCTCTCCCGCGCCGACACGCTCAACACCGCCACCGACACCGGCGGTATTGCAGGCTATTCCTCCGGCGCGATCGCGTCGAGCACAAACTACGCCGCCGTCGGTTATCAGCACATCGGCTACAATATTGGCGGCGTGGTCGGCCGCAGCAGCGGACAAGTGCTCGCGTGCAGCAATGAAGGCGCGATCTGCGGGCGAAAGGACGTCGGCGGCATCGCCGGCCAGATGGAGCCCTATATCCGCATGGAGATCTCCGACGGTCTGCTGCAGCAGCTCAAAACACAACTCAACGAGCTCAGCGGTCTTGTCAACACAGCAACCAACCATGCCGAAAGCGGCTCGAATGAGATTGCCTCGCGCCTGAACAGCATGTCCGGCTATGTGGATAACGCCGCCAACGAGCTGAACAACGTCCGGCTGAACGCCAGTATTGACAGCGTCATCACCGGCGACGGCTCCCATTCCTCCGACACTCTGATCGGCGGCGGCAAGGGCGCAGCCGGCGGCATCGACCACGAGCATTCCGACAGCGGTCACAGCACCACCATCTGGGGCGGCAGTGCCGCAGGCGCGGGCGCGAGCCACGAGGGCAATGCCTCGGGCACCGTCACCGGCTCGACTCAGATTGTCGCTGCACCGGATCTTGGCGGGCTGACCTCGTCGATCAACGGCCTGAGCAGTCAGGTCACAATGCTCAACAACGCCGCCAGCGGCACGGTCGGCACATTGGCAAATGATATTCGTTCGATCAACAACAAGTTCAACGAGCTGACAGGAACGCTGTTTTCCGCCATTTCCTCGCTCAGCGGCGGCACGGGCGACATCATTGTCGACACCTCCGATGTCGACATCGATTCCGTCACGTTCGGTAAAGTCTCTTCCTGCCGCAACAGCGGCGCGGTGTACGGCGATGTGAATACCGGCGGCATCACAGGCTCCATGACCATTGAATACACGCTCGACCCCGAGGACGATGTCACGGGCCATCTTTCGAACATCTACCGCAAGCAGTATGAGTACCGCTCCATCATCCAGAAGTGCGTCAACACCGGCGATGTGGCCGGCAAGCGCAGCTATGTCGGCGGCATTGTCGGCCGCATGGACCTCGGCTATCTGACTGCGTGTGAGACGTCGTCCTGCACCATCACGAACGAAAACGGCAGCTATACCGGCGGCATCGCCGGTCTCACCGGCGCAACGGTGCACGGCAGCTTTTCCAAGTGCACGCTCAGCGGCAAGAAGTATGTCGGCGGCATCGTCGGCTCCGGCGTACAGGAAAATGTCGACGGCAGCGGCAGTACCGTGAGCTGGAACTACTCGCTCGTCGATATCACCGACTGCCAGCAGTACCAGGGCGCGATCTCCGGCAGCGATACGGGCACGTTTGAGCACAACTACTATGTCTCCGACGATCTTCCCGGCATCAACCGTCAGGGCTATACCGGGCGGGCCGAGCCCATCAGCTATGCAGAGCTTCTCACGCTGCCCGATCTCCCCGAGAGCATGAAGTCCTTCACGCTCACCTTCGTCGCCGACGACAAGACGGTGCTTAGCCGCGCTTTCAACTACGGCGACTCCATCGACGAAAGCGACATCCCCGAGCCGCCCGCCAAGAGCGGCTGTCACGTCCACTGGGACCGCACCGACCTCACGAATCTGCACTTTGACACCGTCGTCACCGCTGTTTACGAGGCCTACACCCCCGGCCTTGCCTCTGAACAGACGCGAGAGAGCGGACAGGCTGTCATCTTGGTCGAGGGCAACTACAACGACGGCGACGCCATCACCGTGACCGCCCAGCCGCTCACGCCCGCGGCGTTCGACGTGCAGTCCGGCACTGTGCTCGACCGCGTGAAGGGCTATTTTGCCTGCCTCAGCCGCGGCGAGATGCCTTCGATGGTTGCCAACGCCGAAGTGCTTGAGCAGTGGCGCATCGACCTTGCCGACGACGGGCAGGACACGCACACCGTGCGCTATCTCCCGCCCGACGGGCAAAAGGAGCTGCGCATCTACACCCGTGAAGACGGCGGCAGCTGGCAGGAGGCCGACTGCGGCACGATGGGCAGCTACCTCACCTTCTCCACGAGCGGCGACAGCGTTGAGTTTGCCGCCGTGCGGACGCTCGACGTCTTGGGCATCTGGCTCGGCGCGCTCGCCGTGCTGGCTGTTCTGATCCTTATCATCGTTCTGCTCGTCCACCGCCACAAGCGCAAAGCGCGCAGACGCGCCGAAGCGCTGGCGCGCAGCGCGAGCGCCGTCTCGCAGGCCGAACAGATCGTCCGCGGCGAGGACGCCGATGCGTCCACAGCGGACGAAGCCCCTGCCAGGGCAGATGCAGCCGCCCCCGCAGCGGTCGAAGATGCCACTCAGGCGGATGCGCCTGTGTCCGCTGAATCTACGGCAGTCCCCGCCGCCGTGGCAGTAGCGGCGACCGCTGCGCCGGTCGTCACCGCCGCGGTCGAGGGCGCAGAAAGCGTTCCCACTTCCGAACCCGCTCCCGCAGCCGATCCCGGCTCCATCGAGGCGCGCCTTGCGCGCGCGGAAGAGGAACTTCGGCTTCTTCGCGAGGAGCGCGAGGCACGCGAAAACGTGCTCACGCAGCCCGCAGTACCGCCTGCGCCGAAAAAGCGCAGGCACCGCCGCTTCCTCCCTATTCTCATCACGATTTTAGTCTTGCTCGGCGCGGCTGCGGCGTTCTTCCTCCACTCCGACTTTAAGAAGGACCTCGAAGCCTACCGCCTTGTCGAGGCGCGTGTCAAAGAGGACCCGATGACCATGGACGTCACGGTCGACGCCTCCTATGGCAAAATCAGCCTGAGCGCGGATGCCTCCGTCGCCCGCACGAAGAAGGACGGCGCTCCCATCACCTGTATCGACCGCGACGGCGCGGCGCTCTACTACGCAGACGGCGCGATCTACCTTGAAAACGGCAAGTCCTACGCTGTCGGCGGCGCATTCCCAAATTACGCCGAGCTCATGGATGAGACCGCCGAGCTCTGCCGCACGCTCACGGTGACGAAATCCGTTGACGGGCAGGAAAAGCGCTACACCCTCACCGCCGAGGGCGACGACGCGAGCACACTGCTGCGTCTTCTCACCTCGGACGAGATCGCGAACGCCGCATCGCTTTCCGCGATCCACGTGGATCTCACCGCCGAGAGCGGTGAGCTGATGGACGTAAGCTTCACGGCGGAAAACTCCGGAGATCTTCGCGTGGAGGCCGCCGCGCACTTCACCGACGCGCTCGCGCCGGTGATCCCCGACGATGTGCTCACCGCCATCCATTCGGGCAGCAATGACGACGCTTCCACGCTGACGGACAACGCGCTCCGTCTGCTGGGTGCCTGGGGCGAGCTGACCGCGGACGATCTGTCCGCCGACATTGCTTTCTTTCCGCCGACTGCGGCCCGATCGTGCTGAACAGCACGCTCCAGTACGACCGCAGCAGCATCGACGGTCAGAGCTACGGCAGCATCCGCAAAAAAACACCCTCGCCGTCTACTTCTCCGGCAGCAAGATCTGCGACGCGGACGGCAACAGTGTCGACACCGCGAGCCAGCAGCTCGTCGATGCCACGTCGCTCATTGACCTCTGCTACCAGTCCATTCTGAACGGCAGCGCGGGCTGCGATAAGGCGAGCGACGGCTATCTCTACGGTCTTTCGCTCGACTCCGACGCGATGAGCGAGCTCGCCGCCGCCATCGCGCCGGATATCAAGGCACAGGATGTGACCTTCTCCTCCGGACGCATTTCCGTCCATGTGAGCGAGCAGGGCGAGCTCCAGTCCGTCAACATCTCGTGCAGCGGCGCGCTGCACCTCATCCTCTCCGACGCTCCGGTGTCGCTCTCCGCCGTCATCACGCCGGCGGATCGTGCATTCTCGATTCCCCAGCCGGCGCTCAACGCGCTGAAACAATAGAAAAGCGGAGGGAGATTCATACTATGGGAAATCGCATCATCAGCATCAGCCGCCAGTTCGGCAGCGGCGGCCATGAAGTGGCCGTGAAAACAGCGGATCTCCTCGGCATCCGCGTCTATGAGCGCGAGCTGATCCGCCTCGCGTGCGAGTACGGCGAGCTTTCGGAAAAAACGCTCTCCCCCTCGGACGAAAAGGCGACCAACCCCTACCTCTTCCAGACCGTGCACGAGGGCAACCACCATGTGCTGCGCGGCAAACCGACGAGCGAAGTGCTCTTCGCCCTGCAAAGCCACGAGATCCGCCGCATCGCCCGCCACGAGGAGTGTGTGTTCGTGGGGCGCTGCGCAGACTATGTGCTGCGCGGCGAAGACGTGAGGCTTCTCACCGTGTTCGTCGCCGCGCCGGACGAGCACCGCATCCAGCGCAAAATGGCGCAGGAAAAGCTCACGCGCGACCAAGCCATCCGCCTAATCCGCAAGATGGACAAGCAGCGCCGCAAGTATTACGAGAGCTACACCCACAAGGCCTGGGGCGCGCCGGAGGGGTATGATCTTTACCTTGACACCGGTGCGCTGTCGACCGCTGACGCGGCGGCGGTCATTGCGGAGCGCTTCCGCAAGCTGTGTAAAAAATTGGGGACCACCGAAAGGTGGTCCCTTCTTTTTTGCGGCCCGAAACGGCTGTGGTTTTCCCCGCCTGACGCGGGGAAGCGAGCAAAGGGGGACATTCTCTCACGTGAGAGAATGTCCCCCTTTAGATCCCCCAAGAGAACGCAAGGGGCCTTGCCCCTTGACCCCGCCATTGTCGGCGCTGGGCTTGAAGAGCTGCACGCGCTGCGCAATGTAAGTGCGGTGTACATGGCTTCGCCATGAGCCCCTACGATTCGTTTTCGTTTGCAACCGCGCCTTACTATCGTGAGGCGCGTGTGACGACAGCACGGCGGCAGACTGCGTGCCGAATGCGGCATTATTGCACTCGCCGCATTGATGAGTGCCTCGGTAGACGGAAATCAGGCTGCACTGCCACGAGACTGGCAGAGCGGCACCCGCAAGGGGTGTGCCGCATCCGTAAGGCGGCAGAGCCGCCAACGGCTGCGCAGCAGCGGATAATAGAAGCAGAGGCAAGTCGTATAGCAGAACCAATGGCGGTGAGCGTCAGCAATACCGCCACGCAGGCAGTTGCATTCCGGAGGCAAAAAGCCCCTTCGAGCCCGAGACTGCCAATCAAATTCCTTTCTCTTGGGGGTCAAAGGGGGATATTCTCTTTCCGAGGAAAGAGAATATCCCCCTTAACCACTCCCCCTGCGCGGCCGCAGGGAATTTCTAAAGGCTTCCTGAGCCTTTAATTCTTTGCAAAATGAATGGTAATCGGACAAATCTCTGCTTTTGTCCCCACGCGCATGTTGGGTCCGAACAGGCCGACGCCGGAGGTGACGATGTTGTGCATCTTTCCCTTTTGGAGATACCCGCAGGCATTTTCCCACATCAGCTTGATGGTGAGATTTCCCGGGAACATCTGTCCATCGTGTGTGTGGCCACAGAGGTCTATGTCGACGCCCGCGTCCGCGAGCTCCTGTAGCTCTTTGGGCTGGTGGTCGAGGACGATGATGGGCTTATCCTTGTCCAGACCTGCCGTGATCTCATCGGGCGTCTTGCGCGTCTCGATGCCGCGGCCCGGGCGGTGCGCGTCGGGGCGGCCATAAAGGTAGAACTTTCCGTCGATGAGCATGCCCTCGTCACGCAGGAGCGTGATGTTCGCGTCCTTCAAGAATTCGTCCATGCGCGGGTCGCTCTCCTTCTTCTCGCTCTGGCGGAAGGTGAAGCCTGCGAGCACCGGCTCTTCGATGTCGTGGTTGCCGTAGCAGGCGTAAACGCCGTATTTCGACCGGATGCTGCGCAGCGTGGCGGCGATGGTCTCAGGGGCTTCCACCGCCTCCCCACTCGTTATCGAAGATGTCTCCCGCGGCGATGACGACGAGGTCGGCGTCCTGTTCGTTGATCCTGTCTACCATCTGCTGCATCTGCTTTTCGCCGATGTTGTAGCCAAGGTGCAGGTCGGCCACGAGCACGACCTTCATCTCGTCCATGCCCTCAACAGTCTTATCGACCGTCACGTCATACGGCGTCACGTGGATGATGCGCGCGTTGACGACGCCCCAGATGGATGCGATCAAAATGACCAGCGCGCACACACAGCCCGCGATGCGGTGCATCTGTGTCGTGACGAAAATGTGCTTGAACGGCAGCACGTACCCCAGCAGCAGCCGCAGCAGGTCCGCCGCGATGACCGCGAGCAGCACATACAGCAGTACGCCGAGCCAGTAGTTGCCGATGAGCTTCATCACGCGCCGTGCCCGCCCCTCCGGCAGGAAAAACGCGATGACGATGGAGCAGGCCAGAAACGCCTGCACAGCCACGGGCAGCGCCCAGTGGCGCGCTGTGCGGAAAAACGGGAACCAGGCTTTCACCCAGCCCATCACGCGGCGCAGTAAATAGTAATTCGCCAGCAGGTACACCGGCGCAAGCAGAATCGCGATCATGTCAACGCGGGAGCATCGCTCCCCTCGCTTCCTTTCGAATCAAAAATCTTCGGTCATCATAGCACGTTTTTCTATCCATTGCAACGCATCCCCGCGGTTGACATTCCGCATGCGGCATGATACCTTTAGAGTCGAAAAATAACATGGATCAAGGAGGACGATCCGATGAAAATGCTCGAAACCATCCACATTCTCCCCGTGCGCGCGGAGAGCGCTGCGCCCGCGCCGCTGCGCGGCAAAAAGCTCGACCAGCGCGCCGTGCTGCAAGTCGTCCGCAAGGTCGACTGGAAAAAGGCCGGCCTCATCGCCGGCGGCGTGACCGTCGTGTGCGCCGCAGCCGGCACAGCGAGCCGGTACAAATTCTATCAGGGCATCGTCGCGCGCGAGCTCAAAAAGCAGCTCGCCCCGCTGAACGACAAGCTTGACGCCCTGCAGGCTGAAAACCGCATGCTGCGCGCGGAGCTTGAAAAGAAGAACGCCCCCTCCGAGGAACAGAACTGAACCAAAATTGCCCGAACAAATTCCAGTTCGGGCGATTTTTTGCTCTCCGCTGGCGCTTTCCCCCTCCGCATGGTAAAATGGGCAAAAACAGGACTGTTTTCCGCAAAAAGTCTTCATTGCTACCCACGGTTGCGCAATTGTCTACTGCAATACATGGCATTTTGCGCACACTAACGCTATGCTTTTTGCGAAGGAGGAACCATGGCACTACCTGAAAAACTCTACACACTGCGCAAAAAGAGCGGTCTTTCGCAGGAGCAGCTTGCAGAGGCGCTGAACGTCTCGCGTCAGGCCATCTCCAAATGGGAGGGCGGCAGCACGATGCCTGAGAGCGACAAGCTCCTCGCGCTGAGCAATTACTTCGGCGTCTCGCTCGACTACCTTCTAAAAGACGGTGCGCCGAATACCGCGCCCGCCGAAGCGCAGGAGGAGCACCGGACGATGCGGCTTTTGAGCCTCATTCTCTGCTTCGGCGGCGCGGCCGCGCTGATCGTCTATGGCGTTTTGTCGATCCTTGTCCCGTCCGTTCCCGCGCAGATCAGCGGATCGTCGATGATCCGCATCGACGGCAGTGGCATTTTTCTGCTGCTCTGCGTCGCGGCCATCGCCGCGGGCGCGGCGCTGCTGCTCAAAAGCACCAAACACAAATAAGGAGGTCTCTCCATGAAAGCTCTGTCCTGTACCTTCGCCGCGCTGGCGATTCTGCTCTCCGACGTGATGTGCGCCGTTGTCGCATTCAACTACTGCGACATGCTCTGGGGCATCCGCTATGCTTCTTACAGCGCACCGGCGAGCACCGCGTTTCTGCTCGTCATCCCCCTATGCCGCCGCCATCGCGGTCTGCACCGCGCTCGCGGTCATCTTTTGGCGAAAAAGCGCAAAATGCTGAAAAAGAACCACCGTATGGCGAGCCATACGGTGGTTTCTCCTTTACTTTCTCACAAACAGGATGCCGAGCGTGTTCGGGCCGCAGTGGCACGAGACGGTGCAGCCCGCCTGCGTCTCTTCGACGGTCTCAAACGATCCGTACTGTGCCGCTTCCTCCTTCGCCGCGGCCACGACGTTCGCGTCCGCCGCCGCGTGGGTGATGAACGCGAGCTCCGGCGCGATGTCCTCGCGCCCGTCAAGGCGCTCTTTTACATACTGGCGGATGCACTTTTCAAACGAGCCGCGGTACTTCTTGCACACGGCCATCTTGCCGTTTCGCACCTCGATGCAGGGCTTCAGGTGCAGAAGATTCGCGCCCAGCGCGGCCACAGCCGAGCAGCGGCCGCCCTTTCGCATGTAGTCGAGGCACTCGATCAAAAAGCTCGCCTCGACCTTCGGCGCGAGCGCGCGCACGCGCTCGGCGATCTCCGCGCCGGAAAGGCCCTGCTCGGCGAGCTTCGCCGCCGCGACGACCAGAAGGCCCTGGCCGGTGCTCAGATTCTCCGAATCGACCACGAAGACGTTCTCGTACTCCTGCGCCGCGGCGCAGGCATTCTGATAGCAGCAGGAGAAATTCGCGCCGATGGTGATCTGCACCACCGCGTCATACTCGTTTGCGTAGCGCGCGAACATCTCGCCGTACTCGTACTGGCTGACCGCCGACGTGCTGCAAAGGTCTCCGCCGCCGTCCACGTGGGCAAAAATGTCGGCGGGCGTGATGTCTACACCATCGTGGAAGTCCTTGCCGTCCTTGATGACGCACAGCGGCGTGACGGCAATATCATAGCGCTCGAGCAGCGCGGGCGACAGGTCGCACGTGCTGTCGGAAATAATCTTCACTCGCATCGTTCGTTTCTTCCTTCCTGAAAGATAAAAACCTCATCTGCGGGCATCCCCGCCGGAACTTACAACATCAGATCTTATATTTTTACCGCAAGCAGATGAACTCTTTCTCAACGCAACATCAACTTCTGTTGATATTTCTCCCACCCGTTCCGCAAAAAAAGGGCCCCCGAAGGTTTTCTTCGGGGGCTCTCCTGTTTGCTTTTATCGCTTACTTGCTGAGGCAGCGATAGAGGAAGGTGACGATCTGACCGCGCGTGCAGTCGCCCGCGGGGTCGAAAGTCGTCGCGCTCGCACCGGTGGTCACGCCGTTTTCCACGGCCCACAGGACGGCGTTTGCGTAGTAGGCGTCCGCCTTGACATCGGTGAACGGATTCTCCGCCTTGCTCTCAGGGCTGTTCTGCATGCGGTACAGGAACGTCACGATCTGGCTGCGCGAGCAGGTCGCGTCGGGCGCGAACAGCGTGTCGCTCATGCCGGAGGTGATCTTGTTCTCGACGGCCCACAAAACGGCCTTATAGTAGTAGCTGTCCGCCTTCACGTTGGTGAAGGTCATCTCGCTTGCGGTCGGCTCGGGGCTACCGGCGGCGCGCCACAGGAACGTGACGGCCTGCGCGCGGGTGCAGGAGTCGTTGGGGGCGAAGGTCGTCTCGGTCTTACCGGAGGTGACCTTCTTATCCACGGCCCAGTTCACAGCGTCCACATAGTAGGCGCCTTCCTTGACATCGGTGAACACGCTCGGCTGGAGCGCTTCATCCTTCGTGATGTACTCGACGAGCTCAACGCCCAGCTTGTGGGTCTTTTCAGCCATGGTCTTGCCGTTCTCGGTGGCAAGGGCGCGGGCATCATCCACCTTGGCGAGCTGGTCGGTCGTGACGAAGTCCTTGTAGAGCTCCTGCTGGAGGGCGGCGAGTTGATCGGCGACGTAGGCCTTGGCCTCGGCCTTCAGGGGTTTGCCGGTGATCTTGTCGGCGTTGGCGATGTAACCGCCGAGACCCTCAAACGTGAAGTAATAGGAATCCTTCCAGTTGCTTGGATACGCCTTGAAGCCGGAAACGCGCTGCCAGTTGCCCTCGGCATCCTGCGCCCAGCTCGTGCCGTAGGTGCAGAAGGTGTCGGGCTTTTCAGTCGTAAACTTCGCGGACGCGGTGCTGACCTGATAGCCGGAGTACATGCTGTCGATCAGCATGGGATAGTACGGGACAAACACGTTGTAGGACATGTTGCCGACGCCGACCCAGCCCACGGTCGCGGTCTCGACCGGACGATCCTTGAAGAGCTGGAAGATCTCGATCTCCTGGTTGCTGGCCTTGCCGATGGAGGAGAGCTTGTAGTAGCCGAACACATCGTCCTTGTCGAGCTTGCGGTCGGCCTTGATGTTGGTGTAGAGCGCGACGAGCTTGTCGCTTGCGTCAAGGTTGGAGATGGTGAATTTCGTGTTGTCAGCCACGAGCGCGTCGCTGTCATATTTGTAAGCCGCGTTCAGGTAGTTGAGGCCGTCGATCATGCGCTGGTCCATCTTCTCGCTGATACGGGCATAGGACGCGCGGAAGTCGATGATGTTCTTCGCCTCGTCGCCGACGAACGTTCCGGCCTTCTTCGCCACCGCGATCAGGTCCTTGGAGGCGATGACGTTCTCATCGTCCAGATCGATGCGGCCGATGACGGCCATGTTGGGCTCAAGGAAGATCATGTTGTCGTTGAGCTTGATGGCGACATACTGCGTGCCGCTGCAATTTTCAACGTACCAGACCTCGTCCTTGTCGCAGACGAACACGCCGGAGGCGGCCACGCAGCCGTAATTCTCGTAGATGTCGAGCAGCAGCTTCACGCCCTCGCGCGCGGAGGAGGCCTCGGCCAGGATGATGGTCGGGATGTCGGTCTCTTCAATGCCGGTGCGCTCGCTCTTGTTCGCTTCCGCCCATTCGGCGTCGCGGTACGGGTCGGCTTCCGTCACCTTTTCGTTGCCGTAGAGCGTTTCGGTCGCGGAGACGGACACGCCCTTTTCGTTCGTGCCGAACTCGGTGTAGGAGTAGCTCCTCCTGCGTGAAATTTTCCGCCACATGCTCGGTTAAAAAGCGCTTGATGGCCTCGACCTTTTCGACCTGCGTTTTGTAGAAGTACGGACGCTCGCTTTCCACCTGCGGAATAGTCATCGCGTCGAGGTAGAGCAGCAGCTCTAAAATCTTGACCTTGAAGTACGGGATGCGGATCTTTTCCGGCACGCGGTACATCTCGCCGAAGATGTGCTCCATCCGCTCCGCCCCGCGGACGACACGCGGCGTGCTGCCGAGCTGCCAGCGCTCGACAATCTTCTCCGGCGTCGCGGGAAAGTCCCTGACCTCGCACGGCAGCGACTCTTTCACAATGTTTCGGTCGAACGCGACCGTCAGCCCATGGGAGTGGCAGGACGGAAAGTGGAACGTGCCCGTGTGCTGCTCGCGCAAATCGAGCTTCATATCCCCCGCCGCCGTGTAGGCGACCAAGTTGTCGCTCGCGGCGTAATCCATGCGCCCCTCGCGGCAGCGGTCGATGGCGAGCATCCGCCGGTCGGCCACAAAATCGCACTCGTAGCGCTCCATGTGAAAGTCGTTGAACGCGAGCATCACGCCCGAAAAGATCTCATAGGTGGTCATCGTGCCGTCGCTGGTCTCGTTTCGAAACTGCCAGACCGCGCAGCCGTCGCTCTGCGCCAGCAAAATAGCGCCCTGATGTTCAAATAGTTTCTCTGCGGTCATCTCTTTCGCTCCTGTCCTTTGAAGTTAGTCGTCTCTAACCATTTGGCAATATACCACTGCTTTCGCCGCTTGTCTTTCCCCATCGGGCGAAATTGTTCCGTTTGGACACCAATTTTGCCGCCGTGGCTCAAAAAAGAGGGCGGGTAAGGCTCTCTGCTGGTAAGACAGTAAAACTCAAATTTCTTGGAACAGGCATGATCTCGGTCATGCCTGTTCCGCTTTTAGCAGCTCATCCACGGGAATGTAGCCCACAAGGTCGTACTCGATATGTACCTTCTGCCTGCGCTTGCCGCTGGACTTGTCCGGTGCGTCCACATAGACCGCCTTCACAAGCTCTCTGAGGGCATAGGGGGTCAGCTCCGTGAGGGTGCTGTTCCTCTTTACCCGCTGAACAAACTGCTCTATATTCTCTGCCTGTTGTTCCTGTTCATGTATTTGCTGTTGCAGATTCTTGACCTCGGCTTTGAGGTCTTTCTGTTCCTCGGTGTAGTTCTTGCTCATCATGGCAAAGCGTTCATCGTCCAGCCGACCGGCTACATTGTCCTCGTAAATGCGGATGAAAAGACGGTCAAGCTCGCCGATTCGCTTCTCAGCCTGTGCCAGCCGCTTCTGATGCCGCCGCAGCGATTCCTCGCTCTGTATACGGAGTTTTTGCTCCATTTCAGAGCGGAAATACGCCTCGTAGCGAGTGACTACCGATATGACCTCCTGAATGTGCTTCCAGACGATCTGTTCCAGCACAACGGCACGGATATAATGTCCGCTGCACTTGTCCTTATTGACACGATGGGTGGAGCAGATGAAGAAGTCCTGCCGCTTTTCAAAATAGCTGGTGGTGGAGTAGTAGAGCTTCTGCTTGCAGTCGTTGCAGAACACCAGACCGGAGAACATATTGCTCTTGCCCGTCGCCGTTCTGCGGTGCCGCTGCTGCCGTATCTCCTGCACCTTATCAAAGACCTCCAATGAGATGATTGTCGGGTGGGTGTTATAGAAAATCTTGCGATTCTCCATCGGATTCTCCCGCTGCTTCTTGTCCCAGATGGAGTTGGTGTAGGTCTTGAAATTGACCGTGCAGCCTGTGTACTCCATGTATTCGAGGATGTAAGCAACGGTGCTTTCGTGCCAGCGATACTCGTTCTCCGGGGTCTGATGCGGTGTTTTTCTGCCCTCCCGCTGTTTATAGGCGGTGGGATTCAGCACCTTTTCCTTTTCCAGCAAGGCGGCGATCTGGCTCGGCCCTTTTCCCTCCATGCAGAGCGCAAAGATCCGCTTGACGACCTGTGCGGCTTCCTCGTCAATCACCCATTTCTTAGGATCGTCAGAGTCACGTTTATAGCCGTAGGGAACGTTGGTGGTCAAGCGCTCTCCACGCTCCCCTTTGCCTTGTTGACGGCACGGATTTTGCGGCTGGTATCCTTGGAATACCACTCGTTGAACCAGTTCTTGATACCTGCCATGTCGCTGTCGGTGCTGTTGGGGTCAATGGTGTCGAAGTGGTCGTTGATGGCAATATACCGCACGCCGTACTGAGGAAACGTGTAGTTGATATAAAGCCCTGTCAGCGAGGAATTACGACCAAGCCTACTGAGGTCTTTCGTAATCACCGCTTCCACATGACCGGCTTCAATTTCCGCAAGCATCTTCTGAAAGCCGGGGCGGTTGGAAAAATCCACACCGCTGTACCCGTCATCAATGAAGAATGTCGGGTTCGGAAAGTGCTGAGATTTTGCATACTCCATTAACATGATCTGCTGATGCTGGATGGAGTTCGACGGGTCATCCTTGCCGCCTTTTTCTTTGGTGTCCTCCACGGACAGTCTGCAATAAAGCGCTGTGATTTTGTCGGTTGCCCTTAACATATTGTTGTCCTCCTTCGGTGGGGCAACTGTCTGAACAGGATTGGATTCTTGGTTTATATCAAGAGAAACGTCGTTACTCATCGGCGTCCTCCGTGATACCGTTTTTATCATCGGCGGCGTTCTGTTCCATAATGCGTCTGAGCTTCTTGTCGAGGGTTTCCGTTCCCTCATAGCTGCCGGTTACCGTGTATTCCGTGCCGCCGTGTTGCTCCACGATTTTGACGTCGGGCAGCCAAAAGGCGGACGGATTTTTCACCACGATGTTGCCCTTTTCATCGAAAGAAAACTCCCTCTTGGGGGCATCGTCGGGGCGAGGCTCGACCTTGGCATAGGGGTCTGGATTGGAGAAATGAAAGGAGCGAATTTCGCCGCCATCCTCACCGTTGTCAAAATCGTCATCCGCAAAAATCTCGTCCAGTTCTTTGTCAGTCAGTTCGATGATCTCATCATCCTTCTCTTTCGGATTCACTTCGTCAAGCCTCCTTCACTTCAGTTCATTTTATGTAAAAATTCAGTCGGAGTAGCAAAACGGACGGACGCCGTCAATGGTCAAGATGAACGGCTGCGCCGCCATTGACGGCGTCCGTCCGTTTCGCTTTTTGGCAGACAAGGCGGCGGTTGCCGCCGATTTCCATTTAAGGAAATGGCGCTTGCTAACATGGGAAACAGAGAATAGCAAGCACAGCAAGTGTAGCTACACTTGCGAAAACCGGCGTGGTACGACCGAGATTTCCTTGCAGAATAGCAAGCAAATCCGGTGAGTACCCACACCGGAGCTTGCCATTCTGGCAAGCAATGCACGGCGGTACCCACTTCTCATTACCTGCCAACTGCGAAATGCACTTGGCAAGCAATGCTCGTGTTTATGCACCCGTGCAATCTTGTTGGGGAAATGCCCCAAACCCCTGAACGATTTCAGAGAAATCGGCTACGCTCCTGCGGAGCTGAACATCAATCTATCTTCGGAAAGTGAGTCAGGGATTTTTGGTTTCACGGCATTCGGGCATATCCGGTTTTTTCTCATATCTGTCGATCGCCACTTGGCGAAGGTAAGCGCTCATATTCTCTATCCCAAGCTGCGCCATATTCGCCTTTATCAAGCCGAGTTCTCTTTCATCTACGAAAAATTTGACCTGTATTGGTCGTTGACGGATTGCGGGTTTTCGCTTTTCTGACATTAACTGTACCTCAAAATCAGAATCGAGCCATTAAAAGCACGAATTTTTTATCCAAGAACTTCTTTGCAATATGCTATTTCTTCGGGAGAGAACAGGGATTGATATTCAGGTTTGCAAACAGAATTTTCCATCGTTAAATCTAATCTCCCGTAAAGACACAGCGTAGTAAAACCGTCTGATGTATTTCCTGTTTGGAGAGCATTTGCAATTAGCCGTTTAGCCGTTTCAACACCACCATACTTGGCTATCATCTGGTTAAAACGTGTGGGATTGTATCTACATTCTTTTTTTGCATGAAGCATCTTGGCGCGGATTTCCTCTTCAAATTTAATAGCCAATGGGTCCATGTGCCTACCCTCCTTGCAACGTCTTTGTCAAACTTTTCGCTCAAATACTTTTCCGCATTTTTGACATATAAATTTCGTTTTCCCATGTTTTCCGTTAATACCTGTTGCAATACCGACAGCAGTTCCCAATGGATTGAATAAACTGCCAATTGCTCCACCGACAGCGGCTTTGCCAAAAGAAAACTTTGTTTTAGTTGAAATGGGAACTACATTTGTGCTGTTGCAGAATATATTGGGACAACGAATTGTTTTCGCCACTTTGATGCGCCTCCTTATTGTTCAAGTGGTTCAAGGGTAATAATCCCCGATACCGTCAGGCTCACATAGTATCCATCTGGAATAAAGATTTCTTGAATTTCACCATATTGTGAAAAGAGTAAGTAGCATATTCATCGTCATTTTCTGGATTGCCAACATACACGTTACAGGCAGTTGCCACGTAATCGTATTGCTTGGGGTTAGAAGCATTCATAACTAAATACTTTCCACTGGGGATATAATATTCGTAATCGCCGTATTCCGTTTCTTTGCCCCAAGGACCCCTCATTGAAGAGTTAAGATAGTAAATGTTGGGGTTCCTGCTGCTCTCGTTTACACCGCTGCCGTAAGGATTATTTCCCGGAACAGCAGGAAATTTTCCGTCTGCTACACAATCGGCATATTCGCTTGACGCAAGCCACTTCTCTGTCTCAGTGCTGTAATTTTCAGGGGGCGTACTTGTTTCTGAGTGTCCCGCCGAATCGGTTGTAACCTCCTCGTTCTTGCTCGGAAAGGTATGATAAGAAACTATGATTGCAGCAGTTTTATCAAACGTGTCTCCCGCACGAAACGAACCGTCTCCGTCAATAGTTACTTCTTCTACTTCCCCATCTTTCGTCAGCCATCCCGTAACGAGGTCCTCTATTGTTTTTGCCTGGATATTTACGAATCCTGCCGCAGATATATCGTTCACTACATCTTGATAATTTTTGCCTTTGCAATCATTTGCAGACACTGGAACTTTCAGAAGATCCGACGAATCCTGCGAACAAGCTGCTAATAACAAACACAACATTATGGATAGCCACAATGCGATAGTACGTTTCATAGAAAAGCCCTCCAAAATCGCCAGAGTGTGTACACATATTATAGCACAATAACAAGACCTCTTTCAAGCTGTCTGCGGAAATTTATCGTTTATAGCAGGTCATTTGCTACAAGCATTCGGCGTTTGCGCGTTTTTGATGAAGTCGTGTGTACTTCGCATTGATCCTTGATCTATCAGCTTACGATTTATAGGGAAAGTTATTGCAAAAGGAAAAGTTCATTCTATTCAGCGAACGCTGTTTATTGTAGCGCGATTCACTATTCAGGAGTGCTTTCATTACCGAGATGACAACTATTTCACCCTTTTCACTATCCTTACCTTACAGAACAGAAAATAGGCGATTTTCAACCCTTAGCTGTACAAAAACAGGCAGCACCCAACCGAAGTTGAGTGCCGCCTGTTTTGTTGTCCAATCCTGCTTGGCAGATGCCGATTTTGTAGTTTTCTCAAATTACTGTCTTATCGGCACACGCCGAACTCCCGTCCTCTTTTTTATTCCTTTACCGGTTCACGAGCAGCTTTTTCATGCCGCGCTCGAGACCGTCGACGGTCAGCGGGTACATGTCCACCGCCCTTGCGATATAGCCGTAGCTCTCGCCCCAGTAGCCGCCCCAGCGCGGGGGCTCCTCGGGATTGAGCCAGATCAGGTGGTCGTAGTGCTCGCAGAAGCGCTTGATCTGATCGAGGCCCGACCATTTCGCCTCGCCGGTGCGGTAGTCGTAGCGCTTTTCCATCAGCTCGTACATGTCCATCAGCGCATCGCCGACTAAAATGACCTTATACTCGCTGCCAAAATTCTGCAGGATCCAGTCCGTCGGCACCGCGTGCTCGCGGTACATCCGCGGGTCGGTATAGACGCTTGAATAAATGCAGTTGTGGAAGTAGTAGACGTGCAGCTCCTTGAAGTGGTTGGACTGCCGCGCCGCCTGGAAGAGCATGGAGCAGAGGTTGGAATAATACTCCATCGAGCCGCCGGAGTCCATCAGCATCAGCACCTTGACGGTATTTTTGCGCGGACGCTTGTAGCAGACCGACAGCGTTCCCGCGTTGTCGCAGGTCTCGCGCACGGTCCCATCCACGTCGAACTCCGTTTTGGCCTCCTGCGTCTGCTCGGAATACTGGCGCAGCAGGCGGAACGCCATCTGAAACTGGCGGATATCGAGCACATTGTCCTTGCGGAAGTCGCGGAACCTGCGCTCCCCCGCCACCTGAAACGCGCGGCGGTACATGCTCTTCCCGCCCACACGGATGCCCTGCGGGCTGTGGCCGCTATTGCCGAAGTTTGAGTAGCCGTTCGTGCCGATCCAGTACGAGCCGCCGTTGTGCTCCTCAGTCTGCTCCTTGAGGCGCTCTTCGAACATTTTGAGAATTTCCTCAATGCTCTTTTCCTCATAGCCCTGCGTGCGCAGGAACTTGCGGAACTCCTTCATTGCGGCGGCAGGGTTGTTGAGCCAGTCCATCAGCTCCTTGGGAAGCTCGTTCTGATATGGCACGCCGTCGAAGTATTCAAGGAAGATCTGGTCGAACTTGTCGTAATCCGCCTCGGACTTGACGAGCACCGCGCGGCAGAGCTCGTAAAAGCCCGTAAGCGAATCGTGCTGCAGGTCCAGCATCAGCCCCTCAATGAGCGTCATCCACTCATTCAGGCTGACGCGAAAGCCGTGCGCGCGCAGAAGGTAGAAAAATCCAGTAAACATGGCGTTCTTATCTTCTCAGTCGGCGCTGCACGGTGGAGATATCCTTGTCCTTTTTGAGGAGCACCCCGATGAACGGGATCTCCTTCGTGATGCGGGACGTGTCCACGCCGGTAAGCTCGAGCGCGCGGATCCAGTCGACAAGCTCGGATGTCGAGGGTTTTTTCTCCACCGAGTCGATCGAGCGGATATAGTAAAACGCCTGCATCGCGTGCATCAAAAGCGTCTCGTCGACATGATCAAAGTGGACGCGGATGATCTTTTCCATCTGCTGCTGGTCGGGGAATTCAATATAGTGGAAGATGCAGCGGCGCAGGAAGGCGTCGGGCAGCTCCTTTTCCGCGTTGGACGTGATGATGACGATGGGGCGCTGCTTTGCCTTGACCGTCTCCTTCGTCTCGGGAATGTAGAACTCCATCTTGTCCAGCTCCCAAAGAAGGTCGTTCGGGAACTCGAGGTCTGCTTTGTCGACCTCGTCGATCAGCAGCACGACCTGCTCGTCGGCGGAAAACGCCTCGCCGAGCTTGCCGAGCTTGATATACTTTGCGATGTCGTCCACGCCGGAGGTGCCGAACTGGCTGTCGTATAAACGCTGCACCACATCGTAGACGTACAGGCCGTCCTGTGCCTTCGTCGTGGACTTGACGCTCCAGATGATGAGCTTTTGCCCAGCGCCTCGGCCACAGCCTCGGCGAGCATCGTCTTTCCCGTGCCCGGCTCGCCCTTGATGAGAAGCGGTTTTTTTGAGCGCCATCGCGATGTTCACCGCATTCATCAGCTCCGGGCTCGCAACGTAGTTTTTGCTGCCTTTGAAAGTATTTTCCATAGTGTGCTCCTTGCAAAAAATCAAAATCAATGATATTTTACCCTTGCCACACGCCTCTTGTCAAATTCATTGTTTTGACCTGTCCTCAAATTTTTTCTAAAAATTTGAAATTTCCTCTTGCATTTCCCTGAAAGCTGTGGTAGTATAACACCGTTGTCCGATATGAGACACGCGCCGTTAGCTCAGCTGGATAGAGCGTCTGGCTACGGACCAGAAGGCCGGGGGTTCGAATCCCTCACGGCGTACCAAAAGTCCTCGAAATCGTCTGATTTCGAGGACTTTTGCTTTTCATAAGTTCTGTTTTTAGGGTGCCGCTTTTTCCCGACCCAAACGCTGACCCCAACGGGAGCGGGTAGCGGAAAGGTCTATACCGCACGGGAGAGGATGTTCCCCATCGTTTGCGCCGCTTTGAGCTGGGCGTCGGTGGTGACGTGGGCGTAGGTGTCCAGTGTGAAACCCGCCGAGTAGTGACCGAGCATACTGCTGACGGTTTTCACGTCCACGCCGTTCTGCAGGGCCATGGTCGCGAAGGTGTGTCGGAGGTCGTGGAATCGGATGCGGGGCAGCCCAGCCCGTTTCAGCACCCGCTGGAGCATGTGCAGAACGCTGTCCGGTGACATGGGGCCTCCGGCGGGGGACGGGAATATCCATTCGCTATTTCCGATCTTACATTTTTGCATTTTCAGTACGCTTATCGCGTCTGCCGACAACGGCAGTGTGCGGTAGGCGTTTTTCGTTTTCAGCGGGGCTTCGACCACCTTGCCGTTCTGCCGTGAGATGGCCCGTTGGATTTTCAGCACACCACGGTCGAGGTCGACGTCCGTCCATTTCAGTCCCAACAGTTCGCCGCGCCGAAGTCCGGTGGCGAGGTCGAGGTAGTAGAGTTCGTACACACCGCTGTCCCTGGCCTCCTGGAAGAAGGCGCTGAGTTGGTCGGCGGTCAGCGTTTTCATCTCCTTGTGTTCGACTTTTGGCAAGGCACAGCCCTGCGTTGGATTCTTGCTCACCAACTTCTGCTCCATAGCGAGATTGTACGCCGAGCCTATCATCTGGTGGATATTTCGCACCGTCTTGGGTGCCAGACCTTTCGGCTTTTTCTTGGCCTCGACGCGGTCTACTCGCCCGCCGTCCAGCAGGTGCTTGTAGAACCGCTGTAAGTCCAGAGAAGTCAGGTCTGCCAGCGGGATGCTGCCAATTTGCGGCTTGATGTGGTTTTTCAGAAAACCTTGCGAGGTTTTGTAGGTCGATGGGCGCAGCTTGATTTTTGCGTAGTTTTCCATCCAGACCTCCAGCCAACTCCCCACCGTGTAGGTCTTGGCCCGTCCGTAGTCGATACCGACGTTTTCCTCGATGGCTTTTTTCAGTTTTTCTTTTACTTCCGCTTGCGTCTTGCCGAGGACGTTTTTGATGATGGCCTTGCCAGTTTCCGGATCGTGGCCGACAGTGTACCGGCCTTCCCAGCGGCCATCCTTCCTCTTGCGGATGTTCCCTTCCCCGTTCGCTCGTCGCTTTGGCATGGTATCAGCCCCTTTCGACAACGAACAATACCGTAACCAAGGGGACAAAGCTACTGAAAAGAGGAATCGTTATCAGAAAGTTATCATTTGCACCTCGGAGCCGCGCCGCCTTATCTTTGACTATTGCGGCGCAATTTTTGCGCTGCCGGAGGCGTTCTTCTTTGGTTACAGCGGTGCGATTTTTGAACGGTCAAGAAGCCCTTTCATTGACTACAGCGGCGCAAAATATACACGTTTTCCTCCGAAAATCGCCGCTGCACAAAAAGCACTTTTTCGTGTGGTTGAAAACGGAAAATTTCTCAAACGCCTGCGGAACGTCCACCTTGAAAAGTCTGTTGCCACAGGCATTTGCCGTGTCCAACGTTCACCCAAGACCGCGAAAACGCCTCGCAAGGTGCACCTTAGACTGCGGTTCCAAAACCTCGGAAAGCCCCGCACTGCGGGGCTTTGTGGGCGGGCCGCAGGCGCTTGCGACTGCGGCCCTTTATCTTGTGCTTTTTATCGAACGGCCATCGCCGTCCAAAAATCCGGCTTAAAAAGTTCAGCTTTTCGCCCAAAATAGTTCCCGCAGATATCGTCAAAAAGTTACCGTCACAACGCTGTTCCCAACCGTTCCTCATCGCGTTTTTCAATTTCTCTCACAAGCGGCCCACGTTTGCTTTCACGAGTGAAAGCGTGTACACACTCGGCTCTCGGCGAAAAATCGCACACAACGGCTCACACGGCGAAACACGGGGCGTTTCGGATGGGACCGCTATCACTACCCTCGGAGCGTTCCGCACGTTCACAAACATCCCCGGGCCGGGTGTCAGAACGGCGAACTTTGCCGCTTTAAGGTCTTGGCCGGGGTGCTCCCGAAGAACACAGAAAGCCTTCGGAACAGCGATGCGCTTATGCGCGTCGCTGTTCCGAAGGCGTCGCGGCCCCGCTGGGCTGCGTGATCCGTGGTCACTCTATCAAAGTTGTAATTTCCCTGCTATCGGATGTATTTGACCATTTTCTCCGCGCAATGGCATCAATTCACTTTTGCAGACCAAAATGTGTGTATATTCATCTTCAGTGGTCGTTATTCGTTGCGCTCGTTTAACATATCTTTGCCTATCCAAGAATTATCACAGGATTCAACTATTTTCAGGATGAGAACGATGCAGAAAAATGGAAAACCGCGCAGCGCGTGATTTACAAGCGTGCCATTGACTTTTATGTATTCGACCTGATGAACGGATTGTACCACGGCCACGCGCCCAGCCAGTGCCAAGGCTGCGGGAGATACTTTCTGACCACCAACGGTCACATTCCCAAATACTGCGACGGCATCGCCCCGCAGGACAGCCGCTATACCTGTCGGCAGTACGGCGCGATGATGCACCAGAAGGAGCAGAACAAGCAGCACCCGGTCTACCGCCTGTTCAATACCCGCACCGACACCATGCTGACAGAGGGAGCTTGGTTATAAATCCGGCATACACAACGACTGATCCAGCAATAGAGCAAGAAATGCAACGCCCCCGTTTCGGTTAATTGGATCGAAATGGGGGCGTTGCCATGCAGGTGATCTTCAATGAAAATATCCTCACAGGACATCCTGTGAGGATATTTTCTTGTAGTAATAAAAGCGAAAACAGACTTGAACCGTTGCTCCACCAGAGTTAACATCACCGCCAACAGGTTTTCGGAGGGAGGTATCCGCGGTTGGTGACAGCTTTTACAGTGGGTTCATTTCGAACGGTTGAAGGAGGGGGATTTTGTGGAATCCGGTTACGCGAGAGTTTTCACGAAGGAGCGGAACGAGCAGAGGCGGATCATAGCGCTGGAAAATCGGGGCCTCACCGGTACACTGATCGCGGACATCGTTTTGCGGCTTTTAAGCTATGTGGCGCAGCCGAAGGAGCTCCCCGCCGTGCATCGGGCGTGGCTGAAAAAGGAGATCTCCGCGCGGGAGGCCGCACGGAGGATGCGTGTCACCCACAAAACATTTCCCAGATGGGCGCATGAACTGTAAAAATAGTAAAGAAGATACGAGTTTTGCCCATCTGGCTATTGCTTTCAATTTGAGGATTTGATAAAATAAAAGCCGCAGATACTGCAGCTTTTGGCGGTGGTACAAACCCATACTATATGCCCCAAGCGGATACCCAAAGCGATTTTGAGTCATTTAGTAAATACTTAACGGGAAAAAGCGGCCGCGCCGAGGGCTGAAAGCCTGTTTCCAGAAGAAAGAGAGAAAGGAACAGAGAGAACGAATGAACATAAGACGGCGTCAGTTGTTGACTACTGGCAGTGTTGCCCTGGCAATAGTGTTGCTGGGAGCGGTAACGACCATCGCCATGGCCTTCACACCTGAAAAAGAGGCGTCCTCGGAGCTTATTCTGGAGGAAACGCTGGCGGAGACCCCTTTGGCATTGGAGGATATTCGCCAGATCCGTTTCTCCGACATGGGCGAGAATGATTCGGCCTGCGACGCGGCGCGCTATATGGCCGCGCGGGCCGTTATGCAAGGCGTAGATAGGGATCGCTTCGATCCCCACGCTCTGGTGACCAGAGCGGAGCTTGTCACGATGCTGCGGCGCATGGCCGCGGATGACGCCGAACCCGTCGGGTCGCTGCCCGCCTATTCCGATGTGACGGAGGACGACTGGTTTGCCGACGCGGTGGCTTGGGCGTTTCATGCGGGCATCGCCACCGGCAACGCGGACGGATCCTTCGCCCCTCGCCGGACGGTGACCCGCACCGAACTGGCGGTGATGCTTCTCCCCGCTTTGCCGGGCGCGGGGGCATGGACACGACGACCGCCTCCGGTGACCTGTCCCAGTGGACGGACGGCGCCAGCGTGCCGTTTTTTTACGCCGCTGCGCCTATGTCGTGGGGCGCTGGGCGGGGCGTGCTGGGATCCATGGTGACAGAAACCATCCACGGAAAGCTGCCGGTATCCCGGAGACAGTGTGCTCAGATACTTGTGGCTTTAACGGCGGCTATGGAAAACGAACCGTTGGCTGTTCAGATAGCGGAACAGGATGTTTTGCCGCCAATTGTCAGCGCCAGCCGCGACAATCACAATAGGCTTCAAGCCGCGATTGATGCTGCCGCAGCCAAGTATGGAGCCATCGGCGTACAGGTGGCGGTCATCGAGGGTGGGCAGGTCACGGACGCCTACAGCCTCCGGCTGGCCACCAAAAACGTGGAGAAAATGACGCCCCAGCACAAAAATGCGCATCGCCTCTATCTCCAAGGTGATCATCGGCATGGAGGCCATGCGGCTGATGGAACGGGGCATCATTGATTTGGACAACCCCATCGGTGTACTGGGGTGTCTCCATGAAAAACCCCCCATTATCCCAACGATCCGGTGACGATCCGCAATCTGATGACCCATACATCGTCCATCTTCGTGGCGGGGACGATGTTTCCCCTCCTACGGCGCGGTGCGCGCCAAACTCTCCGGCGGCTCGGCCTACCGCAATGTCGGGCCGGGCAATATCGGCGGCTGGGCTTCCAACAATTATGGGTACAGCGTGCTGGGCATGACGCTGGAGTTGGCCGCCAACGGCAAAATGAACGATCTGCTCCGCCGAGATCTGCTGACGCTCATGGATATTGACGCCGCCTTCGCCCCCGGCGACCTGCGGGACAGCAGCCAGCTGGTCACGCTGGCCTATCATGGCGGCGGCGTGGCGCGATCGGCGGCAAGCGGCAGGAATTCCATTCACACCGCGCCCAGCGCGTCCAGCACGTATTTGGCGGCGGCCTGACCGTCAACGTGCAGCTATGGTGGCGCTGCTTTGGCTTTAATGATGGAGCCGAAGTATGAGGGCCTTCAGATGATGAAGCGGAATCGGTCGCCCTGATAAAACGGTAAGCGAAGACCCAACTGCCAGACGCTCCTATCGAAAACTGTCCATCGGTGCCGGAAGGACATCTACAGTGACAGCCTCTATTTCCATACTGGGGCGCCTGGCGTGGCCACAACTGTATGTCCTATGACCCGGATACCGGCGACGGCGATGGTGGTGCTTTCACCGTCGGTGCCAGCGCCGCGAAGGACACAATGGCATTTACGCGGTCTGTGGAGAATCAGCCATGAAATTTACAATGCTACAGTGACCTTTCGCGGACGGCATTCGCAATTGTTGGCTTTACTGCTTTCCGGCTGCGGGCAGACCGTGCACCCGCCATCCCCCGTGTGTTGGAGGCCGCAAACCTGTGTGTTGGGGCGGCCCGCGCCGACGGTGTCCTTAGCGGTGTGCGGTGATGTGATGACGCACCTCCCGACAAACGACACTTGGGACGGGACGCAGGCGCTACGATTTCCAGCGGGTGATGGGCTGCCCGCCCCTGGATCAGCAGGCGGATTACGCCGTGGCAACTTCGAAGACCACTATGGCCGGCGGGGTATCCCACACCTTCAACGCGCCGGATGATCTGACTATGACGAAAGGAAATGGGCTTTGATCTGAGTGCTCACCGCCAACAATCACGGTCTGAATAGGGCTGCAGGCGGCAGACGCTGGATGTACTGGACAGGGCGAGCTTGGCCTAGCGCGTAGGCGCCAGCCGCACAGGAAGGCAGACAACGGTATTGTCGTGGCGAATATTGGTGTGGCATCTCGTAGCTTTTCTTGGCTATACCTATGGCACCAGCATTCCCCTGCTGGCCCCTTTGCCGTGAACGTCTATAACATTGACTATCCTGTTTACATCTGGCGCAGCCGGACTATGATCGCTTGAAGGTGAATTTGAACAGGCCGCGGACGCTGCGCACTGACATCTGGTGGCGGTCATGATCCGTGGGGGCGAGTACAAAAACCGAAGCAGGAGTCGCTATCAGGAGGGATCTGGCCGACTTTCTCATCTCCCCATGGGGCGGATCTGGTGCTGGGCGGGCACTCCCATGTACCAGCGTTGGGCTGCTTACTGTTACCGGCGAGGGACGGGGGATCGGGGATCGCGCACGTATTGCCTACTCTGAGGCAATTTTATCTCCCGCAAACGGCCACATACCCACCGCGGTTCTCACGCTGGAGCGACCCGCGACAATATCTGGCGAGACCCGGGTCACTGGCTGCGACCGCCCGCTGCTCATGCTGGATCGGGGAAGCTTTGAGGGGAGCCGCTTGTTTCGGTTTGGCTGCTGGACGCCAGCGCCGTCGCCGAGAGCGAAACATGGCTGAGTACGTCCACCAGGCTCGTCAGGCGGTGGTGAACTGTGGGAGGATCTTGGGTGATTCAGCCGTTTTAACTGCCATAATGAACGGCGGGGACGAGCTGGCAGGCGCGGAAATAAGATTTTCATAGCCGCCGCGTGAAAAAGCATACCAGCTCAAATTTGAGGCCAGGCCGATACTAAAGCTTCTGTGCTGCTTTCCCACGGCGCTTATAGGCACGATAAGAGGAAGGTCACGATCGCGCGCGGAGTGCAGGCCCGTTCGGGGGCGAAAGGTAGCGCTGTTGTCCCCTACTGCGTCGTAATACCCTTTTCCACAGTACCTGCGGCCGTTGCGACTAAGTTCGCGCGGTGGAGGAAGGTGATGATCTGCTCCCTGCGTGCATGAGAGTGCGCTTATGGATTATGTGGTGACATTTGTGACCCTTGATTTGGTCACGCATATACATATTTCCCGATTTCTCTGTGAACCCTCACTATCAACAACTGCACTTCTATCTCCGAGAGCACCACCTCTGATTTTCAACCTCTCACACAAACGGCTCACACGTTCGCTTTCATTCCCAGCAATTTTTACTCGGCTTTCAAAGGATCATACAAAGGCACACACGGCGAAACAGGTCCCACAATGACCTTCCGGAGATTATCCGCAGGGCGACAAAAAAATTCCCACAAGAATGATCGGCAGAGAATAATCTGAATCTTTTTGATAAAATTATTGTTTATGATTGAATCTCACGCTTGCAGGCCACTGACAGAATGGGCCAATGGGCAGGTCTGGACAGGCTGTGGAAAAATCCGCCGGAAACAACGGTGGTAAAAAGCATCGGAGCCAGTAGCTCCATTGCCCTTAACGGACCAGAAGGCCG